>Ga0078972_1001579_pt1 | contig 84140 bp, 62 predicted proteins | sample YelNatPaOPGAMG01_FD_67568 | JGI IMG/M metagenome (GOLD analysis project Ga0078972, IMG submission 67568) | Hot spring thermophilic microbial communities from Obsidian Pool, Yellowstone National Park, USA - OP-RAMG-01 (SPADES assembly) (version 2) | ecosystem: Environmental > Aquatic > Thermal...
TTGTGCCGGTGCCTGCGGTGGAGGTGCTGACCAACCTACCCCCGAGCAAGTAGTCTTGGGTTTGGTCGCAGATGGGCTTGGGCAAAGACCCTTCGCCGGGTTCTCGGGCTGGATCGCACGCAGCCCGGACAACACCCTGGCGCCCCGCCACAATCTGGCTGCTGTGTGGTCCGAGGGTGACGGTGATGTGGAGGTGCTGGCTGGGCTGAGCTACAGCATTGGTTGTGGCTTGCCCCGGCGCTGTGGGTTGGTTTTTCTTGGGACTACGCATGGCTGCGAAACGATTCAGGCTGCCCGGCTTCGGCCTGACGATGGGCTACACGCTCTGCTATTTGAGCGCGGTGGTGTTGATCCCGATGGCCGCGCTGGTGTTGCGGGTGCTGGAGCAGGTGTCGTGGTGGGATTTTTGGCGACTGGCCACCGCTGAGCGTGCATTGGCTGCGTATAAGTTGAGCTTTGGCGCGGCGGCGGTGGCCGCTTTGATTAACGCGCTGTTTGGCACCTTGTTGGCTTGGGTGCTGGTGCGTTACCGGTTCCCAGGCAAACGGCTGATGGATGCGTTAGTGGATTTTCCGTTCGCCCTGCCTACCGCAGTAGCCGGGTTGACGCTAGCCAATCTGTTTGCAGCAGAGGGCTGGCTGGGCCGCTTTCTGGTGCCGCTGGGGATTCAGGGCGCCTACACGCCGTTGGGCGTGGTGATTGCGTTGACGTTTGTGGGAATGCCATTTGTGGTCCGCACCCTCCAACCGGTCTTGGAAAGCATGGAACGCGATGTGGAGGAAGCTGCGGCGACGTTGGGCGCAGGCCGATTCCGAACCTTTTGCTGCATTCTGGCGCCCACCCTGCTACCGACGGTGCTGATGGGGTTTGCTCAGGCCTTTGCGCGGGCGGTGGGCGAGTATGGCTCGGTGATCTTCATTGCGGGCAATAAGCCGTTCGAATCGGAGATTGCGCCGCTGCTGGTGGTCATGCGCCTGGAGGAATACGACTATGCCGGGGCGATGACGTTGGCGGTGGTGCTGTTGGTCTTTTCGTTTGTGTTGTTGATCAGCATCCATCTGCTGAGTCGGTGGGCCAGCCATTTTCAGCCGGCGGCATGAAGACCAAGAGCGACACTGATCTAATCCGACGCGCTCAAGCCCGACGGCTCCACCGCGGGATCGAAGAGCCGCGGTGGGTACAGTGGCTGTTGATTGGTGTGGCGGGGGGATTTGTTGGGGTGTTTCTGGTCTTGCCGCTGATCAATGTGTTTGTGCAGGCGCTTGGCCGAGGCGTGCGCGCCTACTGGAAGGCCGTGATCGAGCCGGACACCCTAGCCGCCGTCAAGCTGACCCTGCAGGTGGCCGCCATCACGGTGCCGCTCAACACGGTGTTTGGCCTGGTGGCGGCTTGGGTCATTGCCAAGTTCGAGTTTCGCGGCAAGGCCCTACTCAACACGCTCATTGACCTGCCGTTTGCGGTGTCGCCGGTGGTCGGCGGGCTCATGTTTGTGATCTTGTTTGGTACCCACGGTTATTTAGGTCCATGGCTGCAGCAGCACCACATCCAGATCATTTTTGCTTTGCCGGGGATTGTGCTGGCCACGGTGTTTGTCACTTTCCCGTTTGTGGCGCGTGAGGTGGTGGCGGTGATGCAGGCCAGTGGCACCGAGCAGGAGCAGGCGGCCTTGACGTTGGGGGCTAGTGGGTGGCAGACCTTTTGGCGCGTGACGTTACCCAATGTCAAATGGGGCCTGCTGTATGGGGTGGTCCTGTGCAATGCCCGGGCGATGGGCGAATTTGGTGCAGTGTCGGTGGTGTCGGGCCACATTGCAGGCCGCACTGACACGTTGCCGTTGCGGGTGGACAAACTGTACCACGACTACAACACCACCGGTGCCTTCGCCGTGGCTAGCTTGCTGGCGGTGTTGGCCTTGGTGACCCTGCTGCTGAAGACCTTGTTGGAATGGCACCAAGAACGCCAATTCCAGCGCGCTCAGCAGGTTGTGACGGAACCTGGGCTTGAACCTAGCCGACCCCAACCCACAGGAGTTCCGGTGTGAGCATCGAGCTGCGCAACGTCAGCAAGAGCTTCGGTGAGGTCACCGCCGTCAACCGCGTCAGCTTCACCGTGCAGGAAGGCGAGCTGTTGGCGTTGTTGGGGCCCAGCGGCTGCGGCAAGACTACTGTGCTGCGCATGATTGCAGGTTTGGAGGTGCCGACCGAGGGCGACATTTTTATCCGGGGCCAGCGGGTCAACGACATTCCCGTGCAGAAACGCAACATCGGGTTTGTCTTCCAGAGCTATGCCCTGTTCAAGAACATGAATGTGTTCAAGAACATCGCCTTCGGCCTGAAGGTCAAAGGCTGGCGGCGCCGGGCCATCCAAGACCGGGTGCATGAGCTGTTGGAGCTGTTGGGCTTGCAAGGGCTGGAGCGGCGGTATCCGCACCAGTTGAGTGGCGGCCAACGCCAACGCGTGGCGATTGCCCGCGCCTTGGCGCCCAAACCCAGCGTGCTGCTGCTGGACGAACCGTTCGGGGCAGTGGATGCCCGCATCCGACAAGAGCTGCGCGAGTGGTTGGTGCGGCTGCATACCGAGCTGAATGTGACCACGCTGTTTGTCACCCACGATCAGGAAGAGGCTATGGAAGTCTCCAGCCGCATCGTCATCTTGTCCCGAGGCAACTTGGAACAGATCGGCACCCCACGGGAGGTGTATGAAGAGCCCGCCAACGAGTTTGTGGCCCGGTTCATTGGGGTGCTCAATGTCATGGAACTGACCGTCAAGAATGGCGTCGGGCGGGCGGGTGAATTGGAGTTTCCCGCCCCGGGCTGGAAAGACGGCGCCACCATACGGATCGGGTTCCGGCCCTTTGCCGTGCACGTGTCGGCTGATCCAACCCAATACCGCTACCGGGCCACCATCCGGCACACTTTCTTCCTGGGCGTCATGCTGCGGGTCGAACTGGAGCTGCCCTCCGGCCTGATTGTTCGGGCCAGAATGAGTAAAGAGACCTACACGCAGCTTGGCTTGGCCGAAGGCAAGGAGGTGTCGTTCTACATCTCAGGCTACCGCATTTTGAGCGATGAGAAAGCCTCGCTGCCGCCGGAAATCCCAATTGCTCCGGGCGACACCTGGATGGGCGAGGGTATCTGAGCCGGATGCGACCCAGTTGCCGGCGTAGCCTGTGGCCGCAGTGGGTGCGGGTAGCCGAAGCGGAAGTGGCCGCCACCGTGGCCAGCCTGCCGCACGATCTTCAAGCCCAAGCCCGAACAATCCCGGTCACCTACCACCCGGTCCCAAGCCCCGCACTGCTGGCGGACGGTTGGGCCCCGGACCTGTTGGGCCTGTTTGTGGGCATGCCCTACGCCGACGAAGGCCAGGCGCCCTTCCCCCGGCAGATCATGCTCTTCCTAGAAAACCTCTGGGAAGAAGCGGGCTGGGATGAAACGCGGTATCGGCAGGAGGTGCGCAAGACTTACCTACACGAGCTGGGCCATTACCTGGGGCTGAGTGAAGAGGAGCTGGAGCAACGTGGATTGCTCTGATGCACTGGAACTGCTGAGCCGCCTTGCGCCGCTGCCGCTGCGCCGGGCAACGGCTCCGCCCGGGCCCCTAGCCGTTCGAGCGCTGCGGCGCAAACCTGCTCCGGGGTAATACTCCAGAGGCATTCCATGCGCCGGGCAAAGGTGCAGGTCATCCTTTGGCAAGGCACGCAAGGCAATGACCGGTTCTGCAAAACACCTTGGCGCTGCCGATACGGCCCAGTGCTAGCCGGCTCAGTCGGGCCGAACAACGCTATCAGAGGCGTGCCCAAAGCATCAGCCAAATGGAGCGGACCGGTATCGCCGGCAATCACTAGCCGACTTAGCCGGAGCCATTCCACTAGCTCGGGTAACGACACAGCCCCGGTCAGATTCAATACCCGGCGCGGGACGGCTTGGACAATGGGCTCCGCCAAAGGCGCATCCTCGGCGCTACCCAGCACGACAAACCGGACCTGGGGCACAGCCGCTGCCAAGCGCTGAGTCAACTGGGCAAAGTGCTCCACGGGCCAGCGTTTGGTTGGCCAACGGGCGCCGGGGACTAAGGCTGTCCAGCAGGTTGCCTCAAAGTCCCATTTCCGTCGCAGTTGCTGGGCGACCTCGGCTCGCGGGGGCAACCACACAAACTGCCCATGCACAGGCACGCCCAGCAACGGCAGCACCGCCCGATACCGATCCACCGCATGCGTGCCAGGCGCACACCGGGGCGGGGTCAAATCGTAAAAGGCCCGGGCGGCTTCACGCCCGCCTTCGGTTGGGTTGTCCAGACCGACACAGAGCTGGCCATTGACCAACCAAGCCAAGATTGCGCTGCGGGCCAGGCCTTGGAGGTCGATCACCCAATCGAAACGCTGCGCACGGAGGGTTTGCACTTGGGCCAGCAACTCGGGCCACCCAGCCGGTCGAGCCCAACGCCTGCGTTCGAACAGATAAACTCCGGCCAGGTCAGGGTCACCCTCCAGCAGCGGCGCCCAGCGCCGTTCAATCCACCAATAAATTTGGCTATGGGGCAGATGCAGCTTCAGCAGCCGCAGCACCGGCAGCGCATGCACCACATCGCCCAAAGAGCTGGGCTTGACTATCAGAATTTTCACCGCAGTGGCCTGTTGTGTAGCCGGACCGATTCTAAACCGGCACCGGGTTGCCTCCGCCTGGCGGTGCGGGCCATGGGTCGAGCCGCGAGCTTTTACTTACCCAAGGCTAACCGGTCGGCCAACCGCTGGGGCAAACCTGCGGCCAGGATTTTCTTCTGCGCCTTTTCGATGTCGTAATCCAACCGGCGCAGCTCGATGGTGCCTTCGGCCAGGTCGTAGATCACGTAAGCGGCTTTGGGGTTGCCATCGCGCGGTTGGCCCACGCTACCGACGTTGACGAAGTATTTTTTGCCCGGTTCGACCTTGAATTTGGAGTAATGGCCACCCCGCACATAGGTGTCGCGCACGAAGGCCACTGGCACATGCGTGTGGCCGAAGAAGCAGACCTGGGTGTTTTGGTAGGTGAAACTGGCAGCCGCCATCAGCTTGTCGAACACGTAGCCCCAACGCTGGGGCAGGTCCAAGGTGGCGTGCACCATGGAAAAACTGGCCACCAACCGCACGTACTTGAGGTCACGCAGCCACTGGCGTTCTTCGCGGGTCAATTGGTGGCGGGTCCAATTGACCGCTTCAGCCGCATGGGGATTGAATCCGTCCAGCTCGTCCTCGGTCGAGCAGTATTCGTCGTGGTTGCCCTTGACACAGGGCATGCCCATCTGGCGGACGATGGCCAGGCACTCGCGTGGGTTGGCGTTGTAGCCGACGATGTCGCCCACGCAACAGTAGTGGGTGCACTGTTGCGCCTTGGCGTCAGCCAACACCGCCTCCAAAGCCTCGAGGTTGGAGTGGATGTCGCCGATGACCGCGTATTTCATGCTGCTAATCTAGTGCACGATCTCAAAACCGCGAAACTGGCCTGTGGCCGGCTCCCAGTGCACCTGTTCGTCCCGGATGAACTGGCCCAGGTCCGAGCTGCGCACCGCTTGGCCGAAGGCCTCCAGCTCGGGCCGCTCGCCTTCCGCCACCAGTTCCACCCGGCCGTCGGGCAAGTTCCGCACCCAGCCGGTCACGGCAAACCGGCGCGCCAAGGCCCGGGCCGTGAACCGGAAGCCCACGCCCTGGACCCAACCCGAATAGAAGATGTGCATGCGTTCCCGTGCCATTGTGCACTGGCTGGGCTGCAGTTGCAACCCGGCAACCGATCCGTGCCAGCCGGCAACCAGCCCCCCAGCAAGCCACAGCCTGGCCTCAAGCGCAACGCTTTTGTGTGCGGACAGGCGCCAGGCGCCGCCGCTCAGTTTATTGCAGGTTGGTATGGCTGCCGTAGCGCAGGTTTCCCAAATCTGCCCTGTCGCTGACTTCCAGTGGGCAGGCCGAGCACAGGCGCAACGGGTAGCCACCGACCTGAGTCGGCGGATTGATCCATCGGGTTTGCCGGGTCCGCCGCCTGACGGCGGCGGCTGGGTTTTGGTGCAGCCACAGCCCACCGATCCAGCGCGGCTTGCACGAGGTGTCAAAAGCCGCTCACAGCGCTGGGATTGACTTTGGGCCGCGCCTACCAGAAGGTTGGCGGGTGCATATGAGCAAGGCTTCTTCCTCCGGTATGCCGCGACGCGCTTTCTTGACGAATGCTGCGACAATCGCCTCGGTCACCCTGCTCAAGCCTCAGACGGTCTTTGGCGCCACAGCCAATACGGTGTTGGAGCTGGGGCTGATCGGCTGCGGTGGGCGCGGGGCTTGGATTGCGGATTTGTTTGTTAAGAGTGGCAAGTATCGGTTGGTGGCGTGCGCAGACTATTTTTCGGACCGGACCGGTGCGGTCGGGCAGAAGTTCCAGGTCGAGCCAGCGCGGCGCCACACCGGGCTATCGGGTTACAAACGCCTGCTGGACAGTAAGCTGGATGCGGTGGCCATCGAGACGCCGCCCTACTTTCACCCTGCCCAGGCGTCCGACGCTGTGGCTGCGGGCAAACACGTGTTTTTGGCCAAACCGATTGCGGTGGATGCGCCCGGTTGCCAGGTCATTGCCCAAGCGGGGCGCCAGGCCACGGCCAACAAGCTGGTCTTTCTGGTCGATTTTCAGACCCGGGCTAACGAGCACTTCCGCAAAGCGGTGGCGTTGGTGCACCAAGGTGCCATTGGGCAATTGGTATTGGCTGAAGCCTGTTACCCGTGGGCCGGGGGCGGCCGCGGCACGCCACCGGCCACGCCCGAAGCTCAACTGCGCAATTGGTATTACGTGTTGGCGTTGTCCGGCGACTTTATTGTCGAGCAGAGCATCCATGCATTGGACCTGGCCACTTGGGTGATCAACGCCGACCCGATCAGCGCCCGCGGCATAGGCGGGCACAAAGTGCGCCCGGCCACCAGCATCTACGATCACTTCGCCGTGCAATACCGGTTCCCCAACGATCTGGTGTTGTCGTTCACTTGCATCCAGAGCATTCCATTTGTGAAGGACGAGATTCGGGCCCGAGTGTTCGGCTCGGACGGGCTGATTGATTTGGACTACTTTGGCCGGGTGTTTCTGCGCGGCAAGGAAGAGTCGATCCGAGTCGATGTAGGGGACCTTTACACGAGCGGCGCGGTGGCCAACATCCACGAGTTTCACCGTGCTGTCACAGCCGGGGATTACACCAACCCGACCGTGGCTCCTTCGGTCCGGTCAAACCTTACGGCCGTTCTGGGGCGTGAAGCAACCTATCGCCGCACCGAATTGACCTTGGCTGAGCTAATTGCCGAGGGCAAGAAGCTGGAGCCGAACCTCAGCGGCCTCAAAAGCTGAAGTGGGCTGTGCGCGCGAGCCCGGGGACCGCGACGACGGCCGCGGCAACCGAGCCAGTTCACCAAAGGATGCTAGCCGGTGGTGAGGCGCAAGATGCTGACGGCCTTGGTCACAGTGGCGGGCCTTTACGTGCTGGCGGCAGCCGTGTTGGCCTTGAGTCAGCGGCAGATGATTTACCACCCGACCACGGCGCCGACCCGCGTGCTGGAGGCTTGGGCGCAGGCTGCTGGGCTGCTGCCCTGGCGCAATGCCACCGGCCAACGCATCGGCTGGATGCACCGCTATCCAACTGGCCCCGCCCAAGGCCAGGTGCTCATTACCCATGGCAACGCCGGCTGCGCGGTGGACCGGGCCTTTTACGTGCCGGTCTTGCAACGGGTGGCAGCTCTGGACCTGTTCATCTTGGAATACCCTGGCTACGGCGACCGACCCGGTTCACCCAGCGAACGGGCCTTGCTGGCGGCGGCTGAGGAGGCCTTGGGCTGTTTGGCCTCCGATCAGCCGGTGTATCTGCTGGGTGAATCCCTGGGCAGCGGTGTAGCCGCCTATCTGGCTGGGCGCCATCCGGAGCGGATTGCTGGGGTGTTGTTGATCGCGCCGTTCGACAACCTCACGCACCTGGCCCAGCACCATATGCCGCTGTTGCCGGTGCGGTGGTTATTGAAAGACCGGTATCCGTCCGACCGCCACTTAGCCGGCTACAGAGGGCCGGTGGCTGTTTTGCTGGCTGGTCGCGATGAGGTGGTGCCAACCCGGTTTGGGCGCCGGCTCTACGACGGATACGCCGGCCCAAAGAAGCTCTGGGAGAGCCCTCAGGCGCGGCACAATGAAGTCTATGACCAGCCCGCCAGGTTTTGGGGTGAGGTGATCAGCTTTTGGCGGCAGCACAGCGTTGGGCTGGGTCAGTAACGGCAGTCCAGCTCGATAAGCTGGCCGCAGGTGCAGCGGATTTGGATTTGAGTGATCTGATCGCCGTTGCGCTGAACGGTGAGCACGGGTTCAGACGCCGCAGCCGCATTGGGTTCGGCCGGTTCGGGTTTGGTGGCGGGCTTGTGGGGTTGATCCCACGGGCAGAAGACCGGTGCAGCCCCGTTTCCCGGCTGGGCGACGGGCGCTGAAGCGTCATCCAGTAAAGGCACAAAACCAGTGGCCACGCGATCCATGGGCTTAGCGATTCGCTTGGTTATTGACTCGCAGCAGGATGGTTAGACGCCGGTTGGTAGGGTCTTCAGGTGCCCGATCCGGCAACGGGCTGGTATCGGCAGATCCAGCTACTTTGCGGATTTGGGTGGGAGCAACGCCGTGTTCGATTAATTTGCGCCGGCCAGCATTGGCCCGGTCGGAGGACAGTTCCCAAGCGCTGTAGCGCACATTCAAGGGGCGAGTCGCTCGTTCGGTGTGCCCCTCGATCTCCAACACAAATGACGGGTAGCGCGAAATTTCCCAAGCCAGCGTGGAGAGTATCCATTCCCCATACGGGGTGAGGCGGTCGGAGTCCGGCTCGAACACCGGGCGCCGGGTACGATCGAAAATGGTGATGCGCAGGCCTTCGGGGGTGAGGTTCAGGCGGAGTGTTTCTTCATCGTCTTCAGGCAAATCAGGCGGCTTACTCAACGAGGCAGCCAGGTCTTGTTGCAAGCGCCGCAGCAAGGCGATCTCGGTGGGGGAGGATGAGCCGGTGTCGAACCGGCCGCCGCCACTTTGACCGGCGTCTTTGTGTTGGGTGGGCAGCAGCCCCGCCGACTCTTTGGTCAGCGACATGAACGGGTTGCGGAAGGCGCGTTCGACCGCTTCCTTGATTTTCTGGTCTTGGGCCGCCAACCACAGCACCAAAAACAGCGCCATCATCGCCGTGACGAAATCGGCGTAGGCCACCTTCCAGGCTCCACCATGATGCTTGCCTTTACGGCTCATAAGCGTGGACGCTGCGCTCGAATGCCTGGGCCCTGGAGCTGGACTGAAATCTCAAGCTGGGATGTCCGAGCTCGCCAACAGCCCAGGACACTAAGAGGCTGACGACCGAACCGTTGAATCGGGTTGGCCTGCTGCATCGGCAAGCTGGACAGCCACCTGCGCATGAGGTTGGGGGCGTTAGGCTTTGACCTGAGCCGCTAGGGCTTTGACCATAGCCTCTAACTCCTCAGCACTGGGCCGCACGTCACTGGCCAGGCCGCGTCGGGCCACTTCGATGGCCATGATGGGCGCCATCCCATTGGCGAAGCTAACCACTGCCTGGGCAATGCACTGGAGGTAAGCCGCCTCCGCCGAGGACACGAACTCCAAGTTCACTGCTAACGGATTCAACAGCCCGTAGGACATGAACACCCCCAAAAATGTACCCACCAACGCGGCTGCCACCTTATGGCCAATCTCCTCGATCGGACCGGAGATGGAGGCCATGGTGATGACGATGCCCAGCACCGCCGCCACAATCCCAAACCCGGGCATTGCGTCGGCTGTCTTGCTCAGCACGCCGATGGGTGCGTGATGTTCCTCCTCCAGCGTCTCCAGCTCCGCCTCCAACAAGGTGCGGAGTTGATCGGGCTTGATTTTGCCATCGATGATCGGGCGCAAGGCACTGCACAAGAAGGCCACCGCATGAGTATTGTTCAAGAAACTGGGGTATTTCTGGAAGATGCTGCTCCCGGATGGATTCATCACGTGCTCTTCCAGCGCGATCATACCGTTGCGCCGGCCCAACAGGAACAGTTCATACAGCACCTTCAGCAGGTCCTCGTAGGCCGCACGGTTATAGGGGGCGCCTTTGATCGCTTTGAGGGTCATCTTGACCAAGTCCATCAGCACTTTCTTGGGTGACATGATCACCAGCGCCCCCAGGGCGGCGCCGCCAATCACCACCAGTTCCGATACATGAAGCAACGAGCCCGGATGGCCGCCGCCCATCACGAAGCCACCGATCACCGATGCAAAGACGATGAAAACGCCGATGAAAATGATCATACAGCCACAACGTTGGCTGGCGCAGCCTCACGGGCAGCCAGATACGACCGGATCGTCAGAATAGCCTGCGTATGGATTTGGCAAATGCGGGACTCGCACAAGCCGCTGGCAGCGGCGATCTCCCGCAGCCGCAGGCCTTCGAAGTAATACAAGGCCAGCACCTTCTGGTGCAGCGGTGGCAGTTGCTGAATGCACTCGGCAATCAGCCGCGCCCGCTCCGCACGCACAGCAGCTTCTGAAGGCTCTTCTTGGGCTGGATCGTAGATCACCTCGTGCGGGCTGGCCTCTTCCCCGTCTTCATCCCGATGCACCGCATCCAGGCAGACAAAGGCAGCGGGGCGAATGTCATCCAGCCAGCGCCGATACTCCTCGACTGAGATGTCCAGAGCCTCGGCCATTTCCTCCTCGGTAGCTACTCGACCATATTGCTGCTCCAGCAGTTCCATCGCTTGCTGGACCTTGCGGGCTTTGAGGTGGACGGACCGCGGTGCCCAATCCATGCGTCGCAGCTCATCAATCACCGCGCCTCGAATCCGCAATCTGGCATAAGCCTCAAAACAGGTGTTGGTCTGGGGATTGTAAGCCCGCAGCGCCTGGAGCAGGCCGATCATGCCGGCGCTGTAAAGGTCTTCGGTCTCGATGTGCGGCGGCAGGTTGATCGCCAACCGGCCCACGACGTTCTTGACCAACGGCACATACTGGGTGAGCAACTGTTCCTCGCTGGCGTCCCCAGGGCCGGCTGCACGATACCGCGCCCACAGCTCGCGCGCCGTCGGTCCACCGGGCAGGGTGTGGCCCTCGGATGCCTCGGCCCGAGCCGCGCGGGCCGGCCCTTGCTGAATTTGCGGCAAACTGGATGAAGCGCCCCCGCCGTGTTCTGAGCCAGCCTGCCGCCGGGCGGTCAACTGCGGCCCCGGTAGCAGCGCAGACGGGCCCGCGTTGCTTTCCGGTTGGCAAAGGCCAGCCGTAGCCCGGGACGCATCCGGGCAACTGCCTGGCCTCAACAGCGCTTCACTGCCCGATGGAAAATTCATTGCAGTGACGTTCATGCCTTGGCGTGGCCTGGGGCCGACGGCTCAGTTGAGCTCAGCGCCGTGCTGCTGCTGTTGGGTTGTCCGGCGCGCTCTTGCACAGCAGCTTCCAGACTCTTGATCCACACTCGCCCCCACCACCGCAGCACGATCCCCGCCAAAACCGCTGCGACACACGCCCGCCAGAACACCTCGGGCCATGCGCAGCCTTGAAGCCAACCAGCCAGCGCACCGAGCCCAAAGCCGATCAGCCCACCCAAACTCATCAACAGCTTCATACCGGACACGTCGTCACCACCATCCAGCAGATGCTTTGCCACCGAACACTTGAAGCGCGACTCCAGGCAGGGTTGCAGCCGGCTCGCCTGAGCGGTGCTCCGGGCGAGCTGCGGCCGCCGCCGAGCTCGACCTGCCAGGACCCAGCCTCCGAACCATGCAGTATGGATATCGGCAGTGGCAGTCCACACACATCGCCATGCAACGGATGTTGAGCTCCACGTCAACCAGGGCCTCCCGCATACCCATGCGCAGCCCAAAGCAGTGGGCGCCACGCCACATGGCACCACCTCACCCAACCACAGTCGCCGGCTGCGTCGATGGCATTGAGGCCGCTGGCAGACCGGTTGTGGCATCTGCGCTTGACCCTTCAACAGCTTCTACGGGGTCACTGACCGGGGGCCATTGGCGAGGAAGCAGCGCATCAACTGTCGCAGGCCAGAATTCTCCGGGCACATTTTGCCCGGCGTTGAGGAAGGCGACGGCAAACTTTGTGCCCAAGACGGCGTTCCACAACTTGCCCCAACGCCGTTCCTCATCCAAGTGAGTGAAAATCAGGTCGCAGACGGGCAACTGCGCGAAGGCTTGGATTTGGGCCATCCACAAGCGCGTTTCGTAGGCTGCATTCAAGACCAAGTGCACCTGCACAGCCGGCAGTGGATGCAGACACCGGTGCAACTGAGCCAGGGCATCGGCATCCTGCCAATCCAGCCCGGGCAGATCGATCAAATGAGTTTCGTTGGGCTGCGCCTGGGGTTGGTGCGGCCAGTGACGAGACACCGGCACGCCCAAAGCCTCGGCCAAGACCGACAGCGCTTCAGCCGTGTTCGCCTGGCTGCTGTCCAGTCGCCACACCCGGAGGCTGGATGGGTTACGGATGGCCAATTGCGCTAACCATTTGCTGAGGCAGGTGCTCTTGCCCACGCCAGGGGCGCCGACCCAAACATGCCAGCCGCAGCCTGCCGGTGAGGCGGGCCGCCAATGCTGCGCTAAGGCGGCTCTGACGGCGTCCAACTCGGCTCCAGGCTTACTGCTGCGGTGGCCAAGGTATTGGGCAGCTTCGTTGGCCACCTGCGTTGCATGCACCGGCAACAAGCCCCACGCTTCCAAACCTGCTCGAAGGGCAGGGCGAACTGAATCCGGGCTCGGGCGCTGGTCTGTCCAGCGCTGAAGGTCAAGCTGCGGCTTGTTGGCGGCTGGCTTACCAGCCAGGTCGGCTCGGGTTGGGGCCTGTGTAGAGGCGGTGTCTTGCAGGTGGCTGACCAACTGCATATGCCGTTGCCGGATTTGATCCAGCAGCCGGCTCAAGGCATCAGGTTGGGCTGGAGCAAAACGGTTCATGCATCAGGCGGCCTCGGGGTATGGGATGACCGCGGCGGGATGCACTTGGACCTTGGGCGGGATTTCGCTGTAGGACAACACGGCCAGATCGCTGAACGTCGCCTCGAAGAACCGGCGTAGCGGTAGGCGCAACGGCGGTGCGCACAACATCACCGGGGGATGGCCCAAGCTGGCCAATTGTTGGATGCCTTTGGAAAGGTTTTCGGCCAAATGCCGAGCCAGGCGCGGCTCGATGCTCAAACTGGTCTCCGTCGGCAATTGGCGAAGCCCCTGGGTGAGGTCCGCCTCTAGACGCGGGTCCAGCGTAATGACGCGCAGTTTGCCGGGTTCGACTTGATAAGGCTTGATCAGTTGGGGTCCCAGGGCACGTCGGGCGTATTCGGACAGTTCATCGGGGTTCTTGGTCACAGCCGTGTAGTCGCTCACCTTTTCCAAAATGGCGCCCAGGTTGCGGATCGACACCCCTTCCGCCAGCAGGTTTTGCAAGATGCGTTGCACCTGGCCGACTGTCAGTTGGGCGGGGATCAATTCGTTGACCACGGTGGGCTGGGTTTGCTTCAGGTGGTCCAGCAGCACCTGCACGTCTTGCCGGCTCAGTAGCTCATGGGCATGGCGCCGGAGTGTCTCGGACAGATGCGTCACCAACACCGAAGCTGCATCCACTACGGTGTAGCCTGCCACCTCGGCATGCTTGCGTTCAACCTCGGTGATCCAAATGGCCGGCAGCCCGAACACCGGCTCGGTGGTGGGCACGCCTTTGAGGGTGACATTGCTGCGGGTGGCGTTCATGGCCAAGAAATGGCCCGGCATCAATTCCCCTTGTGCCACGGGCTGGCCCCGCAACAGGAATCGGTATTCGTTGGGCCCAAGCTGCAAGTTGTCCCGCAGCCGAATGGGCGGAATGATCACGCCCATCTCTTGGGCGAAGGTGCGCCGCACACCCGTAACCCGGTCCAACAAGTCGCCGCCTTTGCGTGGGTCGGCCAGAGGCACCAGCCCGTAGCCCAGCTCGATCTGGAACGGGTCCAAGTCCAGTAACTGCTCCAATTTCTCGCTTGCGCCAGGTTTGGCTGCGGCATTGGGGCTGGCAGGTTTGTCGGCCTTATCTGGGCCTGTGAGGTCTCTGTCTGGGGCCGGGCTGATCAAGGGTTTGTTTCTGTGTAGGGCATAAGCCATGGCGCCGGTGCCACTGGCCAACACCAGGAATGGCAACATCGGTAAGCCCGGCACGCATGCCATGACACACAGCATGCCGGTCAAAGCTGTCATGGCCCGGGGGTAGAAGAGCAATTGCCGGCTCAAATCGTGGCCCAGGTCGTTCTTGGAGGCCGCTCGAGTCACCAAAATACCCGCTGCGGTGGAGGTGATCAGCGCCGGTACTTGCGAGACCAGGCCGTCCCCAATGGACAACAGCGTGAACCGTTGGAGCGCTTCCTGCACGCTCATGCCGCGCTGCAGAATGCCAATGGCAAAGCCACCCAGCACATTGATCAGCGTGATCAGGATCGCCGCAATGGCATCGCCCCGCACGAACTTGCTGGCACCGTCCATGGCTCCGTAAAAATCCGCCTCCTCTTCAACCTTCCGTCGCCGGGCACGCGCCTCGGCTTCATTGATGATGCCGGCGTTGAGGTCCGCGTCGATGGCCATCTGTTTGCCTGGCATGGCGTCCAACGTGAACCGGGCGGCCACCTCGGCAATGCGGCCAGCGCCCTTGGTGATGACGACGAAGTTGATCAGCACCAAGATCAGGAACACCACCAGCCCCACCACGTAATTGCCGCGCACCACGAAATTCCCAAATGCCTCGATGATGTGGCCCGCGTAGCCCTCCAGCAAAATCAGCCGCGTCGAGGCCACGTTCAAAGCCAGCCTGAACAACGTCACAAACAGCAGCAACGTGGGGAATCCGGTAAACTCGGCCGGGTCGCGCAGATACAGGATCACCAGCAGGATCAACAACGACAGCGAGATACTGGTAGCCAGCAGCCCATCCAGCAAAAACGGTGGCACCGGGAAGATCAACAGCAGGATGGTGCCAAACAGGGCCAAGACCAACCACACATCGCCCTGTTTCAACAGTGTCCGCACGCTAGATGGTCTTGCTGCCATGGCTTAAGCGCTTCTACAGCCACCAGCGTGGCTGGCTCGGAGGCATCCGATAAGCCAGTTCGATCGCCTGGAGCCGGGCGGCAGCCACCGGGCCCGGCCCAGCGGCAGCTCGAGCCGCGGGCACACAGACTCGGCTGCAAAGCAAGCTGCTTGCCCTTGCAGGCCTGCGCCGCCCCCACTTGTTGCGCGCACGTGTGCTAGGCTGCATACAGGCGGTTGCCTTCGGTGTAGTAGCGGTAGCGGTTGACGCGATAGACCCAGGCCAAAATCTCAGCCACTGCTGCATACAGTTGCACCGGAATCTCGGCCCCCAGCCGGACGTGCTTGAACAACAGCCGCGCCACAGGCGGGTTCTCGACAATCGGCACCTGATGTTGTTGCGCGACTTCCTTGATCCGCTGCGCATTGAGCCGGGCGCCTTTGGCCACCACTTTGGGCGCGCGCATGGTGCGCCGGTCATACCGCAATGCCACAGCCACGTGCACCGGGTTGGTCACCACCACGTCTGCCCGGGCCACCTCGATTAACATCCGGCGCTGCGTGTAACGCAAGGCCCGGCGACGCATCCGGGCCCGCACGAGCGGGTTGCCCTCGGTGTGCTTGAGCTCCTCTTTGAGCTCTTCCTTGGTCATCATCAGCGCGCGGCTGGTCTTCCAGTGCTGATAAGCAAAGTCGGCTGCTGCAATCAGAGCCAAAGCCATGCACACCCGAGCCACCAGACCCAGCGCCGTGTTGGCCATGAACGCCCCCACGCGATCTAACCCCACTGGGCTGCCAAAAATCGGGTTGTTCAACACCGCCTTCACCTCGCTGTAGATCAGCACCAGGATCGTGCCCAACTTGACCATCGCCACCAGCGTCGGCACCACTGACTGGCCGGAAAAAATCCGTTTCAACCCAGCCACGGGGTCCAGCCGCGTCCAGTCCACCCGCAACGCTTCACTGGCGGTTTGGAACCGGGACTGGATCCCGCCAGCCAACAGCCCGCCCACTAACCCAGCCAAGACCACCGGCGCCACACACTGGATCCACACCAGCGCCCCGCCCAGCCCGTAGGCCTGCATCTGGTCCAGCGATAACCGGAATTGATGCAAATGTCCCAGCGTCCCGGTAAACGCGCAGACCAACTGATGCCACATCTCCCGCCCGGCAAACGTCAGCGCCAGCATCCCTGCCCCCAACACGAAAATGGTCTGCACCTCGGCGCTGCGGGCGAACTGACCGCGCTTGGCTGCTTCCTCAAGTCGCCGCGGTGTCGGTTGCTCAGTTTTCTCGCCGGAATGCTCGGGCATACGGGCGGCTGATCAGCCCTTAACTGCGCGGCAGCCAGCCGGAGGGACCCACGGCTGGGCCAGAAAGTTCTGCCCTCCAGCCTGAGACCGCTGCCTGTGAACCCAGCCAGCCTTTCGCAACGGAGTTTGACTCATGAGCCCCCCAACAGTTGCGCCACACGCATCAGGTCCTCGGGCAACCGGCGCAAGTAATTAAGCACGTGTTGAGCCACCAAATGCAGGCTCAGACCAAACACGGCCATCCCACCGACAATCCGAAACGATAAGCTCTCGGCAAACACGTTCATCTGCGGCACCGCTCGACCCAACACCGCAAATAGCAGGTTGATCAGAAACACCACCGCCAACACCGGCGCGGCCATCAGCAGGCCCACCAGAAACACCTGGCCCACCCGCTCCACCAACTCGGTTAACAGCGGCTCCTGCAGCCGTACGCCGCCGATGGGCACCCATTGGTAAATCCGGTGCAAGGCCACCAACAACCAGTGATGCAGGTCACACGCCATGAACAGCACCATGCCCAGATTGAACAGCATCAGCCCGGGCGCATCACTCCGCGCGCTGCTCAGCGAGCTAAACGCCGCAGCCAAGTTCAAGCCCGTCTCAGTGGCCACCACACTGCCCGCAAACTCCAAGATGTAAAACAGTAGCCGACACACATACCCCAGCAACAGCCCCACCCCAATCTCCGCAGCCATCAGTCCAATCCAGCCCATCAGGCTGGCTGGCGGGCTCTTAACCGGCACTACAGCCGGGCTGAGCAGGAACGCCATCAATGCCCCTAACCCGATCCGCACCCGCACCGGCACGTTGGCCATCGAAAAGAGCGGAAACACCGCCAACAGCCCGCTCAGGCGCGCAAACACCATCAGCCACGTTAGGAAGTCCAACTGGGGCATGCCTTGGGCGACGGGATTCGGCCTGGTAGATCGGCCAGATGTCTGGCGATGGGTGCCTGCCTATCGCACCATCTGCGGCATTTTCTGAATGACCAAGGTGGAAAACTCCACCGTCGAACGCAGCATCCACGGCAACAGCACGATCAGCAGCAGCACGATGCCCACCGCTTTGGGGGCAAACGTCAAGCTGGCCTCGTGAATGGTGGTCACAGCTTGGAACAGGCTCACGGCCAGGCCAATGGCCATGCCCACCAACAGGATGGGCGCAGCCAGCATCACGGCCTGCATCATCAATGCCTTCAGCAGTTCGACGGCAAATTCAGGAGTCATACGCACACTCGCTGCCGCTGCGGTAAGCCGTTCCCCTTCCGGGCATTGGCCACCACGTTCAGGCGGCAAGAACGACCCCGCTACCCAGCAACGCATGTACCATCAGACCCACTTGGGCACAAAACCTGCCCTACACCGCCCGCGACCGGATGCTAAGAAACAGACCAAAACAGCACCGCAGCGCTGGGCCAGGTAGCCGGCAGCCGCCATCCAGACCGGACCACATCATGCCCGGCGGGCTTGTCAGCCAGGCAGGCCCCCGGCGTTACCCATGGGGCCGGACTCGTTTCTAGACTTTGCTGAGAAATGGCAGGTGGGCGTCGGCGAGCTGGCGGTCAGTAACGACCCCAATGTCGTGCTGGCTACAGTATCGCTGGGCTCATGCCTGGCCATCAGCATGTACGATCCGGCAGTCAAGGTTGGCGGCCTGCTGCGGGCGTTGTTGCCTGAGGGCCGAGCTGAGCCGGACAGAGCAGAGCGCTGCCCAGGCTTGTTTGTCGATACCGGGTTGGCCGCATTACTGCGTGCCTTGGCACCTTACGGGGTGGAGCGACCGCGGCTGCACGTGTGCCTGGCCGGGGCTGCCGACTGCTTGGGCGCTGGCACGACTTTCAACCTGGGCCAACGCAATCTTCAAACTGCGCGTGAGCTGCTGCAGCGCTACCACTTGCCTGTGCACGCCGCCGCGGTGGGCGGTGTAGTAAGCCGATCGATATTTCTGGATGTGGGCACAGGCACGGTGCGCGTGTTCTTGTGCGGCCAGCCCACCGAGTGCCACACGCTATGGAGCGGCTCGACCAATTCCTGAATAGTCTGAAGTACCTCCCCCCGGCACCCACGGTGCTGCCCGAGCTGTTGCGCCGACTCAGCCGGCCGGACCTGGACACCAGCGAAATCGTCACCTTGCTCACCTTTGACCCCGGGCTGACCGCCACCATCCTGCGCGTGGCCAACAGCGCCTTCTTCGGCGCGGCTGAACCCGCATCGACCTTGGCTGAAGCGGTTACGCGCCTGGGTTATCATCAAGTCTTGCTCTTGGTGGCCACCATCTGCGGCGCCACCACGCTCTCCCAACCCAAAAGCAGCTACGGCTTGGATGCAGGCCAATTGTGGCGGCATTCAGTAGCCACTGCCTTGGCAGCAGAAACGCTGGCTCAAACCACAGGACAAGACATCAACGTGGCTTTTACAGCCGGGCTATTGCATGACCTGGGCAAAATTGTCCTAGCCGAGGCGCTCGAGGGTAAACCGGACGGATTGTTCGCCCACACTGAACGCCGCGGTCAATCGCGGCTTGAGAGCGAGCGGGCCGTGCTGGGCCTGGACCATGCCGAAGTTGGGGGTCGGCTCTTGACCCGGTGGCAGTTTGCCGAACCGCTGGCCGCTGCAGTCACTCACCACCATAGCCCTGCTGCCGCAGGCCAGCACCGTCGTCTGGCTGCCTGCGTGCACTTGGGCAACCTGATTGCCCACAGCTTAGGGCTCTGCTCTGGTGCACAGGCCCTGGCCGTGGATGCCCACGCTGCGGCGCTGGACTTTTTGGGTTTGGCGCCGGAGCGCTGGCCGCACTGTGTCCTGCGCGGGCTGGATCGCTTCCAACAAATGCGTTCCTTGGTCAACGTCAGACAGACAGCATAAACCCTGGCGCGTGGCGCATGGGCTATGGGCTTGGGAGCTGGGAGCTTGAAGCTTGAAGCTCGAAGCTCGAAGCTCGGGAGGTGGTTTCGGCAGGCCGCCGAAACCGACTGGCCAGCGGCCGATGCTCCCCAAGGACCTTCGAGTGTCCACCTGACCGCCGGCGAGGCGGCAGGTGCAATGAACGGGCTGCGGATTAGCAATCCGCCATCCAGCAGGCTGCCAGCCTGCGCTACCGCTGTACGGTGCTTGTGCACAAGCTGCCGAACAGGAGCGGGTGTGTGGGTAGCGCAGAATGGTATTCTGCCGTATCGCCGACTGGTAGTCGGCAAACGGGGCAGCGGCTCATCCGAGCATCTTGGATTTGGGTGTTCCGGGCCTTTGAATTTGTTGCGGATTTCGGATTTGGTGCTTTGGATTGGGCAAATCACAACATTGCGCCGCCTTGGGTAACCGGGGCATGGATCAATCGACCGCCGAGGCGCCAAGGGCGCAGAGAAACCTGTTGTTGGGGGTTCCTGTGCGCGGTCTGTGTATTCTGCGGGTTCATGGATGGGGGCTGTTGAGCTAGGATGGGGGTTTCGGCGGCCGCCGAAACTGACCGGCCAGCGGGGCGATGGTCCCCGTGGCCAGCGCGCTTCGGGCACCTGGTCGGTCGAGACTGGCGGGCCGACGTGGAAAATCGGCCCTCCAAATCGAGATCGTGACCGAAGGCCAAACCGCCGCACTCTGCTGGCTGCGATACGGCTAGGGGCTCCAGTCGTGTGGGCGTTTTGAATTTCGGGTATTTCGAGCCTTGGGATTTGTTTCGGATTTGGAGCTTCGTGCTTGGGATTTGACGGCTGACAGCATGGGTCGCCGCGAGGCAAGCACGGCGGCCAATTCTATCTCTCGATCTGAGGCTGTGCACTGGGAGGCCGTGCGGGCGTGTGGGTGTGCCAGGGACAGGGGCTGTAGCCCAGGAGCCTGACTTATTCCGTTGCTATGTACAATCAGTGCCCCAAGAGGTGCGGCAGGTCAGTAATTGTGCTTGCTCCAGGGCCGGCACGGGCCATACTCGAAGCGTTGGTTGACCTCAGGGTGGGGTCATAGCTCAGTTGGTAGAGCGTCTCGTTCGCAATGAGAAGGTCCGGGGTTCGAATCCCCGTGGCTCCACCATTTGCGTTTTGTTTCCCCGTTGGATTCAGCCTTGGTGCCCTTGGGCCGTAACCCTTTTCAGCCGGTTTTCCTGGCGCAGCGATTGTCAGCCGCTGGGGAGAAGATTGGGCGGGGTAGAGCCGGCGCAGCCATCCGCGTGAAGGCGGGCCGGGTCGGAACCCCCAGGGCTTGGCTTGACTTCTGGCGCGGGTGTCTCCATTAACCGGGCTCGGATTGCGTCGCCACGCATGAATATCTTCCGCCGGAAACTGGTTAGCGAATTGCAGGCCGAAGCTCAGCAAGACCAGCGGCTGCATCGGGCGTTGGGCCCATTGGACCTGATCATGCTGGGCATCGGGGCCATCATTGGGACGGGGATTTTTGTGCTCACGGGCACGGTGGCAGCGGTGAATGCCGGGCCGGCGGTGGTCTTGTCGTTTGTGTTGGCGGGGATCGCCTCGGTCTTTGCGGCACTGTGCTACAGCGAGTTTGCGTCTTTGGTGCCGTTGTCGGGCAGCGCCTACACTTATGGGTATGCGACGCTGGGCGAGTTTTTTGCCTGGGTGATTGGGTGGGATCTGATTTTGGAGTATGCGGTGGGAGCCATTACGGTGGGGATTGGTTGCTCGGGGTATGTGGTGTCGTTCCTGAATGGGATCGGCATTCACATTCCGCCAGAAATCTCCGCCGCACCTGGCGTACGGCTGGTGTACATTCCGCCGGAGCTAGCTACTTCGTTGCAATTGTCCACCGGGTGGCAAGTGTTGACAGAGGCGTGGGCCAAGCATCTGGTCGGCCTGGGCGTGGAGGTGGCCAAGCTGCAGCAGGCGACGGCGGTGTTCAACTTGCCTGCGGTAATTATCATCTTTGTGGTGACGGCGCTGCTTGTGGTGGGCGTCAGGGAATCGGCCAACTTTAATACTACCATTGTGCTGATCAAGCTGGGGGTGATCCTGCTGTTTATCGTGGGGGCGCTCAAGGCGGTCAACCCGGCCAACTGGCGTCCGTTCATTCCGCCCAACACCGGTCAGCCGGGGCACTTTGGGTGGACGGGGGTGATGACTGGGGCCGGGATAATTTTCTTTGCCTACATTGGGTTTGACGCGGTGAGCACCGCTGCGCAAGAGGCACGCAACCCGCGCCGGGACATGCCCTTGGGCATCATTGGGTCGCTGTTGGTCTGCACGGTCATCTACATTTTGGTCTCGGCCATTGCCACCGGGGTGGTGCCCTACGGCCAACTGGATGTGCCCAACCCGATTGCCTTGGCGGCCAGTCGGGCTGGGATGCCCAAGGTGACACAGCGAATCATTGAATTGGGAGCTATTGCCGGATGTTTCTCGGTGATCCTGGTGATGCTATATGGCCAGTCGCGGGTGTTCTGGGCCATGTCACGGGACGGGCTGCTGCCGCCCTTTGTGTATCATGTGCACCCGCGATTTCGCACGCCGTGGATTACTACCATGATCACGGGAGCGGTGGTGGCCTTTTTTGCCGCGGTGTTTACTGTGCGTGAGGCCGGCAGCCTCTGTTCCATCGGCACGTTACTGGCGTTTGTGATTGTGTCGGTGGGTATCCTGGTGTTGCGGGTGCGGCACCCGGAGCTCAAACCGGCTTTCCGGGCTCCGGCCATTTGGTTTGTGGCCCCAGCCGGCGCACTGTCGGCGCTTTACCTGATGGCGTCGTTGCCGTGGCCCACATGGGAGCGGCTGATTGTGTGGTTCGCCATCGGGATGGTGATGTACTTCAGCTACGGGGTGTATCACTCCAAATTGGGCACCGGTACCGCGCCGGGTGAGACCGGCTGGTCCCGCGCACTGAAAGTGGTGGGGCTGGCTTGGATGATCTTGGGTTCGCTGGTGGCCATTGTGTGGATGGGGCGGTATCGCGCCCAGCAACTGCCCGGATTGGGCGGCTGGTTGTGCGGGTTAGGGGGATTGCTGGTGGCCATCAGCATCGGCACGGTGCTGAACCTGCTAGCGCAAGTGTCCGATCACATTCGCGCTCGCAGCCTGCCGCCCTCGGCGGCGTCGCTGACCGACGAGCAAACCGAACCCATTGAGACCGACCAAGATCGAACCACGTAGCCACGGCTGCGCTGTGGAGCGTGCGCCAGGCCGGTGGCTCCTGAGGTTGGAGGCTTTGGACTTGGGCGGTTGGGGCTTGGGGCGGAACAAGTCTGCTTTGCCGGCCCAACCTCGCACAGGCAGCCGGCGGACGCCTCTCATGTTCTAGCCCCCGCCGGGTTCGCCGGCGTGAGTCGGCAGGTGGCCCGCTGACTGGAACTCGGCGCTACGGCAGGTTGAGAACCTTGCGCTACCCGGGCACACCAGCCTGCAATAGACTGAGGTGCCCCAGACCGACAGCTTTTGGTGAAAAGAGTTGCCTGATTCTCCGAACGGGCACATGCTAGGCAGGTGGCGGGCGAGCTGCTGGGGCGTGGATTGCCTGGAGGCTAGGTCTGTGGCAACTGCGCCGTGTCGGCGCCCCTGTGGCCGCCCCGAACGAAGTTATGCCCTCGGAACAACCCGGTGCCAAAGCTTTGGCGATCTTGGTCGTGCACGGGCCCAACTTGAACATGTTGGGCAAACGCGACCCAGCTCGGTACGGCACCCTGACGTTGGACCAGATCAACCAACGGCTTGCTGAGCTGGCCCGGGAACTGGGCGCCAGCATCGAGCCGTTCCAGTCCAATCACGAAGGGGCTATTATCGACTTTCTTCAGCGGGACAGCTCGCGGGCAGCCGATGGACTGTTGGTCAATCCCGGGGCTCTGATCCGCTATGCTTACTGTTTCCGGCAGGCGTTGGTGGACCTGAACAAGCCGTTTGTGGAAGTGCACATGTCCGACATCGCCCGGCACGGCGTTAATCGGACTGTGAACGTGCTGGACGATGTGCCGCTGCGAGTTGGCCAGGTGACCGGGCTTAAAGAACACAGTTACTACGAAGGGCTGCGGCTGCTGGTGCAGCACCTCAGGAAGCACCCAGCTCCAGCCCTAAACTCGAATCAGGCTGGCTGAGCGGATGGTCAAACTCAGAGCACATGCTTTACCTGAAAGTTCGTAAAAGTGGACCCATCCGAGGCCGCATTCCGATGCCGGCCTCGAAGGTGCATTCCTTTCGCGCCCTGATTTTGGCGGCGTTGGCGGATGGGATTTCGACCATTCGCCACCCCAAACTCAGCAGCGACTGGCACCAGGCCGTGCAGGCCATGCGCATGTATGGTGCTGAGATTACCGAGCCGCAACCTGGCGTGTACCAGGTCAAAGGTGTGGCTGGCCAGTTGCGCACCCCGGAAGACGTCATCAACGTCAACAACTCCGGCACCATGCTGGCCTTTGTAGCTGGGGTCGCCGCGGCGTGTCCGGGTTGGACGGTTTTGACCGGGGACGAAAGCCTGCGCAAGTTGCGGAAGGTGACGCGGAACTTTATCGCCCCGTTGCAGCAGCTTGGGGTAACGGTCATCTCCACCAAGGGCGACGGCATGGCCCCATTCGTGTTCAAGGGGCGGGTCAACGGCGGCACAGCCCGTATGGACGGCACGGGCTGTCAACCGGTGTTCAGCGTCCTGATCCCCTCGGTTCTATCCGAGAAACCGGTCGAGCTGTTTGTGGAGAATCCGGGCGAGACCGCCTACATCGAGCTGCTGCTGCATTGGTTTCAGAAAGCGGGCTTGGCGTTCGAGAACGTCGGGGGCACCTACACCCATTACCGGTTCCCGGGCAATCCACCGCCGCGCCCGTTCGATGTCACCATTCCGTTGGAATGGTCGGCGGTGGGCTACCCGCTGCTGGCGGCGATCATTACGCCCGGATCGGAAGTGCGTATCGAGGGCATGGACCTGCGTGACCCTTACGGCGACAAGCAGATTCTCTACATCCTTCAGGAGATGGGCGCTGACCTGACCATCACCGAGCAAGCCATCACGGCGCGCACCAGTCAGTTGCACGGGATCGAAGTGGACATGAACACGTTGCCCGACCAAGTGCCCACCGTGGCTGTGGCGGCCTGCTTTGCTGAAGGCACCACTACCATCCGCAATGCCCTCACTGCCCGGTGGAAGGAGTGCGACCGGATCACGGCCGTGTGCACCGAGCTGCGGAAGATGGGTGCCAAGGTTACCGAACACCCAGACGGCTTGACCATCCATCAAGACGGCACCTGGCGTCTGCGTGGCGCTACGCTCAATGGCTATTACGACCATCGGATGGTCCTGGCTTTCTCTGTCGCTGGCTTGGGCGCCGAAGGTGAGACCAAAATCTCCGATGCTCAGATGGTGGCCAAGTCTTTCGATGCGTACGTCGAGGCGATGCGACAGGCCGGGGCGGATTTCGAGTTGGTCGAAGAGCCTAGCCCTGAGCCTAAGTGCCCAATGCCATCAAGTCCATGAGCCCGGGCAAGCTTTCTGCCGCCACATTACTCCACCGCCCGGCACCGGGCTGCAGCCAGCGCAAATCCGACCTGGACTGCTCCAACGCAACCAAGGCATCCGGTGGCCAGGCTTTGCCTCGCCGCGTCATCCTGATCGGGATGAAATCGTGCGGCAAAACTACTGTGGGCCGGCTTTTGGCCAGGCGCTTGGGCGTGCCGTTCATTGACATGGACACGCAGATCGAGCAGTTACACCACCAACAGACGGGTGAGAAGCTGCCGTTCCGCGAGATTTTTAAACGGTACGGCCGTGATTACTTCCGCCGTTTGGAAACCGCCGCCCTGCAGCAGGTGGCCGACAGCCACGGCCCCGACTCGTTTGTGCTGGCCACAGGCGGCGGCCTGCCGATGGAAGAACAGAACCGCCAAATCTTGCGCCGCCTGGGCACAGTGGTGTTCCTGGATGTGCGCCAAGACGTGTTACTGGCGCGCATTGTGGCCCGGGGCATCCCAGCGTTTTTCCCTTATCCCGATGACCCGCGCCGGTCGCTGGCTGAACTGCTGGACGCACGCCGCCCGGTTTACCGGGCGCTCGCCACAGTGACCATCGAGTGCCGAGGCGAATCGCCTTCGGCTGTCGTTCGAAAGATCCTGCGACAATTGCAACAGCATGCCTGTGAACATTAACGGTGAGACTAAACTGATCGGCTTCTTCGGTTCGACCTATCGGACCAGCAAGATGTATGCGGTCTATAACGCGGCCTTTCAAGCTTTGGGCCTCAATTACGTCTATGTGCCTTTTGTGGTCCAAGACCTCCAAAAGGCCGTCGAGGGCATCCGCCACCTGGGCATCGCGGCCGTCGGGGTGACCATCCCCTATAAGATCGCCATCATCCCGTATCTGGATGAATTGGACGCCGAATCGCGGCTGGTGGGTGCGGTAGCCGCCGTGCTCAACCGCAACGGCCGGCTCATCGGCAGCACCACCGACGGCCAGGGCGCCTTGCGCGCGTTGCAGGACAAGACCGATGTCAAAGGCAAACGGGTGCTGCTGTTGGGCGCCGGCGGTGCAGCTCGGGCCATTGCGTTTGCGTTGCAGCAAGCCGGTGCGCACGTCACCGTGCTCAATCGCATCGAGGAAATTCAGATGGCCCAGTCCCTGGGCCAAGCTCTGGGCTGTCCGTGGGGTGACCTGTCGCAACTGGAAAGTGTGGCCAGCCAAGCCGACATCCTCATCAACACCACACCGGTAGGCCAAAGCCAGACGCCACTGGAAGGGCAAAGTTTGGTTCCCGGCCACCTGCTGCGGGCGGGCATGACCGTGATGGACATTGTCACCACACCCCGTCAGACGCCGTTGCTGCGCCAGGCCGCTCAGGCTGGCTGCGCGGTGGTCTATGGCGACGAAATGTTGCTGTGGCAGGCGGTCTTCAAATTCAAGCTCTACACCGGCGTCGAGCCCCCCATCGAGGTGATGAGGCACGCCATGGAAAGGGCCATAGCCTAAGCTGGCCGGGCTAGCCCGGGTTCGTCAGATAAGGGAATGACTGGCTTGATTTGCAGGCACTCACAACCTTTAGGCCAAGTTTTCGCCACTGCATTTGCCCTCATCTAGGGCCGTCCAGGCACAGCCTCTCAAGTTGCGCTACCAGCTGCAACCGCAGGTCTAGCCCGACGTCCGTCGAAACGCATTCTCCATCCAGCACAGCGGTTTCTTGCACTACACGACCTTTGCCAAGATTGGGCCTCAGGGTCTGGCACCTCCGCTGCTGCCTTCGCCAGCCTTCTCGCCATTTCGCCCCGACACTGAGGCAAACTCAGACGCACCCTGGCCAGCCCGATGGTGGTTTACATTCCTCCTGCTTCGACCGGTTGGCTGACCCTTCAACCGGCTTCCAATTCGGTCGGCTAGGCCCAAGTGACTGTTGTGGTGGAAGGCGACGGCGGAACCGAGCGGGACGGCACTAACCAGTTTAGCCGCACTTTCAAGGTGACCGTGGGACAAATGAGCCAACCACTGCTGCGCATTGCGCGCACTGCTGACGCAGTCGTGCTGCGCTTCGAAACGGTGCCCGGAGCCAGTTACACGCTGGAGGCTGCTGACGCGTTGAATCCGACGGCTTGGACGCCGCTGGCGACTTACGCCGGCACGGGCCTAACCCAAACAGTGTCGGAGACTGTCCGACCCGGAACAACCCGCTTCTACCGCCTTGTCCAGCGGTGATTCGCCTGGCGCGGCGCTGGGCGGTAGCGGGCGGCGAACCTCAGGGCCCCAGGCCAGCTTGCACAGGCGGAACGGAAGCTAGCCCCCAGGCGCCTGGTGCCGTAGCGTTTGGCCTGGTGAGACGCAAGCGTAGGATCGACACCGATTGGCGCTGTTGATGGCCGAAGTGTAGGTTGCAACCAAGCTGAACGGGGCTCAGTGAAAGACCTCATCCGACAGTACGCTTACCAGTTGGGGTTTGACGAGTGCCGCTTTACCACAGCAGCGCCGCCACCGCACGCCGAAGCATTTCGACATTGGCTAGCCGCTGGCCACCACGGCACGATGGCTTATCTGGAGCGGACCGCCCAGGCGCGAGTCGATCCGCAACGGGTGTTGCCGGGGGCACGGAGCGTGATTGTGGTAGCCGTCAGTTACGCCGAGCCAATCACGGCCCACCCACTTCCAGCCCTTAGCCCGCAGCACACTGGTGCGTCGGCGCAAGCGGCGCACATTGCCAGTTCATGCGGTGTGGTGGCGCGCTATGCACGTTTTGTGGATTATCACCGACTGCTGGGGCCTCGACTCCAGGCCCTAGCCGACTTTGTGGATCGGCTAGGCCCGGCTGGGACACGGTCTGTGGCCTACGTGGACACCGGCCCGGTGTTGGAACGCGACTTGGCGCAGCGGGCTGGGATCGGTTTTGTGGGCAAACACACGAACTTGATCAGCCGGCGCTGGGGCAACTGGCTGTTGCTGGGCGAAATCCTCACCACCTTGGAGCTAGAGCCCGACGAGCCTGAGCCGAACCGGTGCGGCACTTGCACGCGGTGCTTGGCCGCCTGCCCAACCGGTGCTCTGGTGGACGCATTCGTGCTGGATGCTCGGCGGTGCATCGCTTACCTGACCATCGAGTTGAAGCATAGCATCCCTGAACCGCTCCGCCCTGCGGTTGGCGCCCGAATTTTTGGCTGTGACGCCTGCCTAGAAGTCTGTCCCTGGAACCGGTTTGCTCGGCCCGGGCGGCTGCTACCCGAACACGCGCGGCCGGACTTAAGCGCGTTAGATTTGTTGGGACTGCTGGAGTTGGATGAAGTCGGTTTTCGCCGGCGCTTCAGCAGCACGCCCTTGATCCGAGCCAAGCGGGCGGGTTTGCTACGCAATGCGTGTGTGGCGTTGGGGAACCTGAGCAAGCCAACTGCCCTGCCCGCTTTGACCCGGGCAGCAGCGGACGCTGAACCACTAGTTGCCGAAGCAGCGCGGTGGGCGGTGCAGCAACTTGAGTGTCGAGAGTATGGCCGCAGGGGTTGCTAGCGGCCTGTGTAGCGCGCATCCTCCAAAGCCCGACGGATGCAATGGACCTAGCGCTGGACAAAAACCTGAGGATGAAGCTCTCAGAACGGACGTCAGCCTGGCTGGGTTACCAGCGCCCGCGCCCGAGTAGCCCTTGGGCCCCTACCATTGCCAACGGCAGGTGGGCCGGGTCACGTGTTGCACCACGCGTTGGGTGGGGCTGAGCCGGGTGTAAATGGCAAAATCAAAAGGCCGTTGCCAGTAAACCCCAGCTAGTAGCCGGCGCAGGCGGTGCTGCAGCAGAATCAGCGGGCGCAACCGCTGCACCCACACTGGGGCCTGAGCGAAAAAGCTGCGCGCCTCAGCCTGTGCCTCAGGTTTGAGGCTCAAGTTCTGGCCGGTGTGAGTGAAGGCTGAAGTGAACCGACGCAGCACACCCATCGGCACCCGGTCTTGGAGCAGCCCCAGCACCATGGCTGAATCCCCGCAATACCGCCAACGGGGATCGAACAGTTCGGGGCGAGCCTCGATCACGTGCCGGCGAAAAAACGTGGCGCACGTCAGGGTGGCCAGGGGACAGACGGCGGTATGCCAACGTTGCGGGGTGAGCACTTTCCGATGCCAACGGTACCGGCCCTCAGGGTCCACAATCACCACGTCAGCAAACACCACGTCCACCTCGGGGTGCTGCTGGAAGTAACTGCGCACAGCCTGGAGTGCGCCGGGTAGATACTGCTCGTCGCAGTTCAAATGCGCGATAAACTGGCCACGCGCCTTGCGGAAGCCTCGATTGATGGCGTCGTACATGCCCGCGTCCGGCTCGACAAACACCCGCACCCGTCGATCCTTTAGCAGCCAGTCCAAAGTGCCGTCGTCGGAGCCGCCGTCTTGGATGATGTGTTCCAGTTCGACCCCTTGGTCGGCCACCGAGGCCACACAAAGTTTGAGCCACTCAGAGTTGCGAAAGCTCGGTGTGACGATCGAGAATTCTAAAGCCACCTGGAGCGCTAGCGTCTAGAAGCTGCCATAAGCCCGTCGCCGCCGGAGGCGTCAGGCAGGTGCGACAGCTTTTTCCTCGGGCGGTTTGGCCATCCCGTGATTGAGGCAAATGCTCAGCCCAGCTAGGCCGGTAAAGACCATCAGGTCTGAGTTAAACGCGCCGAATAGGAACCAGTAACAGATGATCCGAGCTGCGAACCACGCCAAAAGGAACGTGTTGATGATTTTGAGCGATGGGTCACCCCACCGATAATTGCGATAAAGCATCCGCAGACAGGCAAGCTGGAACCAGATGAACCCCACGGTGCCGAAGATGCCAAAGGAAATCTGGATCGATAGGGGGCCGCTGTGGTAATCGCCCGAGATCATGGCCACTTCGTAGGGCATGGCCAGGCCGCGGCGCCGCGATTCCTCAGCCAAATACAGGTCGGTAGGATTAATGGCGTAGCCCTTCCCAAGCCAGAAATACTTTGGGATTTGACTGGCCACCACGCGCCACATGTCCCAGCGCCATTCGGTGGAGCTTTGGGCGTCGGCTTTGGCGAATGGGTCCACCTCAATCGGCAGGAAACTAATGGCTCGTTGCACCGACAACGGCAATTGCTGCGCAAACGGCACCAACAGGGCGCCCGTCAAGACGCCGCTCACCAGCAACACAATCAATAGCCGCGTCCGGTGCAACCCCTCCAAGAAGAATTGGATTGCAAACGCAAGCCCGCACAAGACCAGCGCTGATCTGAACCCCCCCAGGGTGGTCAGCGCCAGGAGCCCGGCCATCAGCACAATCCGCACAGGACTTTGGAACACGCCCCGAATACCGTACCGGGCCAACAGGTATTGAAACAGCCCTGTGGCGGCCACGGTCACCCCAGTCAGCCGGCTGAATCGCACTGCCAACGCCGAGCTGTAATAGTCTTCCACAGCCTGGCTCATGGCAAAGTCGGTGGGAATGACGTAATACAGGAAGTAGAAGGCTGGCCCACCGATGTAGGCCAGGTTGCTGAGCATGGCGGTGAGGCTGGACAGAGTGTACATGCCCAGGTATCGCTGCGCCTTGGCCAAAGGCACCGGTTGGGTGCTCAGGGCGAAAAACCCCACCATGGCCGCTATGACCAGCACCGTTTTCTTGCCGCCATAGGTCTCACTGCCCAGCGCTGCCAAACCCCAGCCGCCGGTCAGTTGCGTCGTGACTATCACTACCAGCGCCAGAAACAGCAGGGGCCGAGTCACCGAGGGTACGTTCAGCCACGGCGACTCTGATTCCATGACCTTGTTGAGCACGGTGATGGTCAGGCTGATGAAGGCAAACAGCAACCATAGCGGCGGTTGGCCGGGCAGCAGGACGAAGTAGGCACTGGCATTCCAAGCCAGCGCCAACAGCGGATGATGCCAGCGCAGAAAGATGGGCATGCTCAGCACACCCACCACCAGCAGCAAAAACAGGAACGTCCGGCTGCTGTCGGGTGTGGCCAGCATGTAGCCCACCACCAGGGCCAGCGGTACCACCACCGCCAGCACAATCATCTGCCGGGGCCAAGACCAACTTTGTATCATGGCTACTGCCTAAACAAACCCGCTTTTGCCCCGCAGCGCAACCCCATTCTCAAGCCGGACTGCGGGCATGCCACAGCTTCAACACTTCTTCAGACACCCACCTCAACGCCTGCGTTCAGTCTTCAACCACACTGTGACGGGCGCCCCCGCCCAAGCCCCACTCAAGGCTGACAAGTCCCAAACATGGTGTAGGTTATGGGCATGGACCGCTGTGCGATTCGTGTGACGTGGCTCAGCCTCGGAAGGGCGCTGCTGGCAAGCGGGCTAACCCTCTGCCTGGCAGCTTGCAAAGGCACCGGATGGGCAGCTGAGACCGACGTGTACTTGTTGGATATGCCTGATTATGGCTGGGAATACGGCTGTATGGGCACTGCCTGTGGTAACTTGTTCGGGTTCTGGGACCGCAACGGGCTGCCCAACTTTTACACCGGACCGACCGCCGGCGGCCTGGCACCTCTGGACAGCCGCGGCACCAACGCAGGCATTCGCTCCATGTGGGCCTCGCAGGCCGGGTTCGACGGCCGGCCGGCCCATCAGCCCGGGCACGTGGACGACTATTGGCAATTTTACGAATGCACCGACTCGGACAATTACGTACGGCTCGGGCGGCCTGAGCACGCGCCGGATTGCATCGGCGACTTCATCGGGCTGAACCAGAAAAAATGGACCAACATGAACGACGAGTGCGACGGCAACATCGACGCCTACGTATTTGTCTACTGGGACAAGACGGGCCAGCGCCGTCTTAACTTCCAACCCACCAACGCCGCCGGTCAGCCGGTGCCGGATCTGCAATCGGGCCTACGGGCCTGGACCCGGTACCGGGGCTATGAGGCGGATGTGTTTACTCAACTGACAGCCTTTAATCCCACCGTGCCGCCGGGCAGGGGGTTCACCTTTTCCGACCTGCGTCGCGAGATTGATGCCGGTTACCCGGTGCTCTTGTTCCTTCAGGAGTTCAGCCGGTACTATCGATCCCTCAGCAATCCGGTGCCCATGGCCAAGGCCAACCCGGAAATCCACAGTATGCTGGCCTACGGTTACCAAATCGATGAGGAGGGCACCGCCTACGTCCGCTACCGCGAAAGCTGGGCCAGCGGCGACGGGTTCAGTCGCTGGACCAATGAAATCTTTCAGGCTGGCCTGCCGTGTCGGGGCGTCATTGGGTATCATCCCAAACCCAAGATCGTCGCAGTGACACGACCCAGCGACAACATGCTGACGCTGCGGTGGGAAGGGCCCCGGGCACGCCTCTACAATGCGATCCAGCGCACCACCAATTGGGTGCACCGCTATGTGATCGAACGAGCCACCACCCTGACCCCGCCCAATTTCGTCCAGGTGGCCGGCCCGACCACAGACCAGCAGATCACGCTCTTTCTGGACTGCGGCTGCGTGACGATGAGCTTCTTTAGGGTGCGACTGCTGGAACCTTGAAAGCCCTGTTCTTCCAGACGTTCCAAATCGGTTCCCCCGAAGTTAACTCAAGGCAGGCGCACCAGACGCAAGGACTCCAAATCGAACCACGCTTCGCCTTGGCTGGCCCGCAGCTCGCACAGCAGCTCGGTTTGAGCTCCGCCTGAGGGCACGGTGAATTCCTGGGCCAGGCGCGTCCAAGCCGACTCGCCCAAGAGCTGGTGCGTGCGCGCTTGGCCTGAGACGCGCAGCCCTGCCCCGTTGCCCCGTTGAACAGCGTTAGTCAGGCCCACCACCCCCAGCGTCCGGGCCAAGCCCTCGAACCGATATCGGCCCGGCTCCAAAAACACTTTGGTCCGCCACGAGAACAGTCCGTCGCCTGCGTTGGCACGCAGGTGCAGACAAGGCCGCCCCTCGAACATGGTCTTGTCCAACGCGCCCTCGGCCTTGAACCTTTCGCCCCCAAGCTTGCGCGGCTGCCAATCGGTGAGCCGCGCCACGCCTTGGGCATCGAACGGCAATGGCTTGGGCTGCAGCCTGGCCAACTGCTCCGCCACATTTCGATGTCGGGCTATCAAGCGTTGGATCATCGTTTGACCGCAAGCCTCGACTTGGTTGGCCTCGGCCGGAGACCGCGCGGCGGCCTTGAGCTTGGCCACGGCTTGGGCCACGCGGTTGGTCAGGATCTCCAACCGGAACAGCCGTTCGAACAGCTCAGCGCGTCGTTGTTGAAATAGCCTGCGGCCCTGCGTTGTGCTCAGCACCGCACGTGTGACGAGGCTGGCCAGAGGTGGCTCGATGGCCACCCCCGTGTTGGCAAAAGCCCAGTCGATGCCGTGCCCGAAAAAGACGAATCGGTCGCTGCCGGGGTCGTGATAAATGCGGTAGTTGTTCCGGTTCAGCGCGTAGCCGTCGGTGTGCGAGGTGAACAGTTCGATCACCAAGTGCGACACGTACCGGTCCACATCCAGCACTTGATTGAGCCGTTCCCAACGTCGAGCCGGCTCGGCAATTTGGGCTGCGGCTACCAGCGCCAGCCGATCCGCCTGGCTGGTGTCGGTGCCGTGGTCTTGGTCGAGGCGCTGGTCGATGTCCTGGCAGTAACCCTCATACAGGTTGCCGTTGGGGTTGGCGAAGAAGCGGCGCAGGAACCGCTTGTTCATCGCTTCCACCACCACATACAGGCCCAAGGCCCGGCCGTTAAACTCGACAAACGCATGGGTCACACGCGGCGACGGCACACCCGCTTCTCGGAACATGTGCGTAGCCAGCCATTCGGCCAAGTAGGTGCTGTCTTGGCTGGAGTTGTTGAGCATCAATTTCGTCAGCCCAAAGCAGTTCTGGTCGGGCGTGAAATGGTCGAACTTGAGGGTGAAGCTGGGCTTTTGGTCCAGTGGCCGGAAACTGCCCATGCCTTTGAGCCGCAGGGCAACGTCCTTGAAGATGCAGTCACCTTCTTGCACAGTAGCCCGCACATAGGTCCGGGGATTCTTGCGCAGGGCGGTCAGAGCCGGTTCGCTCACCTGAATCTTAAACGTGCGAACGATCGGCTCGTTGAAAAACGCTTCGCTGGGGTCGCGTCCCGGGTCCTGTGCTGGCTGCACCGCAGCTTGAGCATGAAAAGGGCCCGGACCGCTCAGCGCTCCGCTGGCTACCACCAGCCACCACGCAACTCTTTGGACCATACTGACCGTGGCGCTTTCGAACGCCAAAGCTTGAGGGCCAGGCGTCGGCCGACCGGCCAGCGGCAGACTACGGGCTTCGCAAAGCCTGCTCCAACACGTAGGCCCGTCGGCCGAACTGCTCGCGTAACTGAGCTACCGCCGCCTCGAACTGGGGCACAGCAGCCGGATGGCTCTTGGCCAGCACGGGTCGGATTTGAGAGGCTAACGTATCGACACGGGTCTGCAGCTCTTGCGGCTTGAAGACCGTGGCCAGCAGCTTGGCCATGCGCTCTTGATACAGCTTCTTACCCTCGGGACACTGCAGCACAGCCCGGGCAACTACTCCGGCCACTGTTGGAACCAGGGGTCCATCCGCAGCACCGAACCCGGGCTCGCACCCATGCGGCATAAACAGCATCCGATCTGTGCTCAGGTCGTGGTAAAGCCGGTACTTGTTGGTCCCCATACTGTAGCCGTTGGTCTGCCAGGCCAACACCTCCACAGCCATGAACGAAACGAACCGGTCCACGTCCAGTACCTTTTGCAACTTGGCCCAACGCGCTGCCGGATTGGCTTCCAGCGCGGCTTGGGCCAGGGCATCCACATCGGGCTGGTCCTTGAACGAGTCGCCTGAATCTTTATCCAGCTTGCCAGTGATATCGCAGCCGTCGCCCTCGTAGAGATTGCCTTTGGTCCGCTCAAAATATTGAGCCAGGAAATCCTTGTTCATTCCTTCCACCAGCACGTAAAGGCCCAGGTCTTTGCCGTTGATCGTCAGATGCACAAACGCGGTGCGTGGCGCCGGCACGCCCGCGGCCCGGTGCAACTCGTTGGCCAGCAGCGCTGTCAGGTAAGTCGGGTCGTCGTGGCTGGCGTCCAGGATCACCTTGCTAACCCCACCCAAACGCTGTCCGGGAACGAACTCGTTGAACTTGAGGGTAAAACTGGGCTTGGGCCCTGGCTTGCCTAACAGTTGCCGGCCTTTGTAGCGGATGCCGATGTCCGCCAACGTGCGGCGGCCATCCTCCAACGTAGCCTTGACATACACCTTGGGCTCCTGAGCCAACGCCGCCAATGCCGAGTCACCAATCTGCACCTTCCAACTCAACACTTGCGGCGGGCTAAAAAAATCCGCTGCGCTGGCCGAGCCGGCCACTGCCCAGGCTGCAGCGCTCAGCCATAGTCCACCGGCCAACACCACAGCCAATCTGCCACCGTAACGTGCGTTCATGGTTTCCAAATAGTGCAACTGTCCAATTCGACGCTGGGCACCGGCCCAAACTTCACGCCCACACTGCCCCAGCACCGGCTTTAAAGCAATGGAAACCAGCTTGCCCATCATTACCGGGGCAGCTCCCGGCTTACTGCGGGTTGGCCTGCCTGACGTAACGCAGGTTTCCAACTCGCCGTGTCGCCGGCTTCCAGCCGGGAGTCCGTCCGGACAATTGTTGCGTCCGGATTCACGTGGCGTTTGCGGATTGAAAATCTCCGATCGGCTCGCTTGCGCTCGCTCACGCGGCCCTGCGGGCCTTGCCGTCGCGCAGCGACGGCCCCGAGGCAGCAGCATCCTGGGCCCTCCGTCGGCACCCACGCACCGCGCAGCGGTGTGCCGAAGATCGGAGTGGGTGCCGCGCATTGGGCTCCGGCAGCCGACCCGAGCGGTTTTCCCCTGTAGCCGCCGACGTAAGTCGGCGGAATGGTCCGCCGGGTTCAGCGGGTCCGCCGCCTTACCGCGGCGGCTACAGTTGAACGGTGGCCATCGGCCATACGGCCACGTGCAAGAAAATGAGATTCGTGCTCGTGACCATGAGCGAGCATAGGCGCGGCTGCGCCAGATCGACCCGCTACGGCAGCCTCCAGCCGAGGATAGCATTGGAGCTGGAAGAAACCAGCCGCTCGCGGTTTGCGCTCGGCAGAGTCCGCATCCACCAGCGCGGGTGTGTTTCACAACCGTCTTGTTGGGTCTTTGGGTGGACCTGCTGCGACGCCTTCGGCGATTCGGCAGGCCCGCGTTCAATCCTCGTCAGTCGGCGTACTTGATCTTTGGACGAGTAGGTGTAGTTTGGGCGGGACTGGAGCTGGTGCTTTACTGCACCGACTCCAACCCGACTAATACGCTGCACCGTTATGGCTGAGAACTCTAGGCCCGTTGTGTCTGGCCCTGGCCAGCCGAGTAAGGAACCTCCACGCAGGTCGATTGCGCTGGGGGTAATTATGGTGGCTGTGGCAGTGATTCTGGCTGCAGTATGGGTTCGCAAGCGGCCCACCCCAGCCGCGCCAGGCACTAATCTCACCGCTAGCATTCAAGCCATCGCCCAGCTTGACCTGAGCCCGGCGCCCACCAGCGCTGAGCCTGCGCTCCCCGCAGCTCCGAGTCCGCCGCCGCCGGCTCCGCCTCCCCGCGTGCAGCCGGTTACTCCTCCCGCCCCGGCGCAGCCGACTCAGCCGCCACCTACGCCCGCAGCCAGCTCAGCCCCCCCCGGTCCAGCGCCCTCGCCGTACACCCGGCAATTAGTGAAGAACCTGACCAGCTTAGATGTGAGCAAAGGTATCAGCCCCGAGCAAGCTGCTGCTTGGCGAGGCGAACTGGACAAGCTGATCAAGGAAGGCGCAGCCAGCATTCCAGCCATCCGCGAGTTTTTGGATCAGAACGTGGACTTGGTGTTTGACGGTGTGCCTGGAGCCGAACAGTTGGGTGCGCGGTCCGTGCGCTTGGCGCTCTTTGATGCGCTAGCGCAGATCGGCGGGCCGGAAGCCATCAGTCTGGCCAACCGCACCCTGCAGATCACCGCTGATCCGCGCGAGATCGCGGTGTTAGCGCGCACGCTGGAGCAGATGGAGCCGGAACAACATCGGCAGGCGGCCTTGAAGGCCGCGCGCGAGGCCCTGGCGCTGGCCGCCCAAAACCCGGCCGCGCGCAACGTAAGCCCGCTATTCGAGGTGCTGCAGAAATTCGGCGGCGCTGAAGTGGCCGCCGAACTGGAGCAAGCCGCCACCAAATGGAACTACTACGCGCCTATGGCCCTGGCTGCCTTGCCCAACGGAGCCGGCATCAGCGCCCTGACGCGGATTGCCCAGAATGTCGATGGCCGGTTCGGCGCCAGCAGCCGGTTTGCTCTGCAAATGTTAGCCGAGCTGGCCCCGCAATACCCCGAGGCCGCTCAGGCGTTGGTGGAACAGGTCAAAACTCAGCGCCTGTCCGATCTAGCCTGGTATGGGATCGCCTCGGCTCTGGCTGGCACGCAGATGGTTTACAGCGAAACGTATCTGGACACCGTTGTGCCGCCGCCCAACGCCATTGACCCCAAGTCCTACAGCATTCCCAGTAACCAACAGTACTATCGCAGTTACAACGTGTCGTTGCAGTGGACGCCCGAGCAGATCCAGAAACAGCTCCAGTTGATCGACCAGCTCCGGGCCGTCAGCCCCGCTGCGGCAGCGGCGTTGGAACCGACTCGAGCCGCTCTAGCTGCGCGGTTGGGGCAATAGCCGGCCAATGCACCGATTCACCCGCCCTCGGGCGCACGCGTCCATCCGCCAATGCCAATCTACACCCAAGGCCGCTAGGGGCTGGGTTGGCATTGCAGCCTACGCAACTGAACCTGGCGCCGGCCAGGCCCAAACAGCGCCCTGGTGCCGAAGCTGCCGCTGGCCGACTTGGCGCTGGCAAGCTGTGGCCGCGGTAGCGCTCAGCTTGGCACTCGGCGACGCTGTGGCAGCCGACTCCTTCATCGTGCGCACCAATTATTATCCTGTGACTGGCAGCAGTTGGGCCGAACTGCGGCAAGCCATGGCTGCCAATCGACCGTGGAAGAACGGGCCCGAAATGCATGGCCGCACCGACTGGCACCTGCGCTGGACGTTCCAGTTGGAGGAAACAGCCCAGGGCGCCAGACTGCGTGCGTTCGACCTGACCACAACCGTCACCATCACCCTGCCCTCGTGGAAACCGCCGCCGGACGCCGACCCGGCTTTGGTCCAGCAGTGGAAACAGTTCTTTGCCAACCTCAAACGTCATGAGGAAGGGCACTTAGCCATCGCCCGCCAAGCCGCCGCCGCTGTTCGCAAACGCATCGCCACAATCCAGCAAGCACCCACCTTGCGCCAACTGTCCGACCAGCTTCACGCCGCAGCTCAAGCGGCCATGGCTGAGTTCCGCGACCGCGACGCCGAATACGATCGCATCACCCAACACGGCTTGCGCCAAGAAGCTTGGAAGCCGAAAGGCCGCCTGTAACCCCAAAACGGTCGGCTACGCTCTGGCCTAACGGCGGGATCGAGACTTGAGTGCGTCGCTGAGGGCTACCGGCCTGATCCCTTGAAGCAGGTTGTGTCCCCGTAGCGGGCGTCTCCGCACAACCGCTACGGCCAGTGGAGGCGGAAGAACCGCGCCGGGTCTGAAGCGGCGGGGCTGATGAGCAGCGCGATCGAGCCGTCCGGGCCGGCGGCCACCGTGCCCCAAGGAAACCACTGGGCCAAGTTGGTCGAGGTCTCGATGGAAAACAGCAGGCCGGGCCTGGCTCTGCCCGTGAGCCGGATCTGGCCGGAGTCGCCGTTCAGCGCCGCCACCAGCACAGGCGCCGGCACCGGGCCGGGCGTGACCATGATGTCGTCCAAGCGCAACTGGTCGCGCGGCCCGCTGTTGCCGGTCAGCCAATAGTATTTCCACCGCAACTGCACGTAGGGTTGGTTGCAGGCCACAGCCGGCAACGGCACCGGCCCGATGAGGCTGGAGTGGCCGGCTGCCGCGTTGCGGCGGTATTCGACTGGCTGGCCGGCGGCATCGAGCAGGTCAGTCCAGGCATTGGTGTGGCCGACCCTGTATTGGAGTCGGATGGCGTAGAAACGGCTGTTAGGCGCGACGGTGCCACCGCGCCAGACCACTTGCACATTGGTCAAGCCGGTGGTTTTGAGGGCCAGCACAGCCGCGCCCAGGTAACCGCCGCCGTCGGCTTGCGGATCGCTGGTGTTCAGGAAAGCCACCCCGTCTTCGCCCAGCCCCACGATCCGGCTCCGGCTGGTCCGGTCGTAGGGCAAGGTCCAGTGATTGGTGAACTCGGTGCCCAGGTCCGGGTCCGGCGCGGCGTTGGTTGCGGTCTGCAGAAAGATCATGTGGGGCGGGTAAGTGCCCGCCGGCTCGGTCGGGTCCCATCGGCTGAACACATACGGCCCGGCCGCCAGGTCGTGCGGCGGCGGCACGGGCGGATTGGTGTTGGGCAGAGGCTCGAAGTTGGCTGTCACGGTCAGGTTGCCGGTCAACAGGATGGTGTTTGTCTGGTTGGTGGCCAGCGGGCCGAAGAAACCGAGCCAGTTCTTGAACCGGTAACCGGGGTTGGGCTCGGCAGCGAAGGTGACGGGGTTGTCTTTGAAATAGATGCCGGTCCAGGGCGCGTTGGTGGGCGCGGCCAGGCGAATGGTATTGAGCCGGATCACGCCCGCGTTGATGTCGTTGACCTTGAGGGTCACGTTGACCCAGCCGCGCAGGCCGAACTGATTGGTGATGTGGCGCCGCATATATTCGGGCCGTTGGAGGGCGAACTGGCGCAGGAATTCGACGTTGTTGCTCCAGGTGATCCAGTCGGCCGGATACCGCCACCGGGCGCAATGCTCGGCCATGACCGGCGCGATCTCAGCCGCCATGCGGTGGATGAAGTTGGTCATGCGCGCCGGCGAGAGCGTGGTGTTCATCAGGTCGGCGCACCGGTTGATGAAATCGCGCTTGAAGTCCGGATTGGTCATCAGGGCGCGCAGTTGGAAAGTGATGGGCGGGGCGTTGTGATCGTTGCCCGGCTGATAGTGCGTCCAGGGCCCGTTGGGCTCCAGGTTGTAAGCCAACATGTTGAACGTCCAGGGCGCTCCCGGCGGCTGGCTCCAAAACCCGCCAAACCCCACGTCGCAATCGAACAAAATCCAGCGCAACCGGCCGTCGGGCGTGCGCGGGCGCCAGACGCGCTGGTTGCCAATGTCCCACCGGTAATAAAAAGTCTCGGCCACCTTGTAGTCCCGGTAGTTGTCCACGTCCATCATTGCCTGGACCACGGCAAAGTTGGTGGCCTGGCTCAGGTCGTGGGTCTGCATGAACGCGATGAGCTGATCGAACCAGGCCGAGTCGCCCTCGTAGGCAAACGCGCCCGGCGCGTAGCCTTCCAGGTAATCAATCGCGTCCGGGTCCACGCCCGGGTGGTGGTTGGCGAAGTAGTATTTCTCGTAGGCTTCTTGGATGTTGTGCAGGCCCCAGAATTCGCCGTTCAAGAACACAATCGCCGGCCGGTATCCTTGCAGGTCCAGGCCCAGCTCGCGCACCAGCCCTTGCATCAGGCCGTCGCGCATCATGGTCAGGTAATGGTCGTGCCCGGACGGCCGCAGCAGCAGGCGATGAAACTCGCAGATGGGCAGGTCGGGGAAAATCTGGTAGCGGAACGGTTCGGTGCCTTTCTGGTTGAGCGGATGCAGGCGCAGGGCCTTGATGGGGAAGCCGAAGCTGGTGTTGCCATGGATACGCACGCCGCTTTCCTGGGCCAGGGCGCGCAGGCCATTGGTCTCGAAAAACTCCACGTGCACCGGCCGTTCCCAAGCATCGCCGGCCTGGGCGTAATTGCAGCCGGGCGCGTTGCCGCAGACGTAAATGCCGATGTCAGGATCGAAAAAGTTCCGCCGATCCGTGACCAGCGAGACGACCGGCAGCGGATACCGCGCCCGGCCCAGCGGGTCCACCGCGTAAGTGGCCGTGGCTGTCGGGCTGGGCAGTGCGTTGGTGCGGAAAGCCCGGGCACGGACCACGTGAACCTTGTAAACCTCACCCAACGGCGGCAGCCAACCGCCGGCAGTGGGGATCATGGACAGGTCATTGGGCGTGCCGGCCCGGTTGGTGAACGTGAACGGCGCGGTGTAAAGCGGCGAGTTGGTGGTCGGCTCCGAACCGTCCAGGGTGTAGCGAATTTCCGCGCCGGGGTTGGTGCTCAACAGGGCCACGGTGATGGTGTTGGAGTAAAAGCCGGGCGGCAAACTGAACTGCGGCGGGCCAAGGAAATCAGTGGCGCCCGGCGTGGTGTTCGGTGCGCCCGGGGTGGGCTGATCAAAGAAAAAGAACGGACCGGTCCCATCCGGTTGCCGGCCATAAGACACATCGCGCGGGATGGCTGTAGCCGGCACGAAGTCCTCCAACGTGCCATCTGGCCGGGTCAACAGCAGCGGCTCGCCCTCAGCCGCGATCTTGAAGCTGGTGTGGTAGTAGCGGGGGAAGACCAGCCCGTACTTCTGCGCGAAATGTTGGTGCAGCCCCAGCATTTCCGCCTCCGACAACGCGCGGTCGTAGTAGAGGATTTCCGCCACCTCCCCGGCAAACGCGCCGTAGGCGCCGGCGCCGATTTCCACCGGCGCGGTCACGTTGGTGCGGGCCGAGACCGGGCCGCGAGCGGCCAGGTTACCCTGGACCCAGAGGGTGGGCTGGCGGTTGGAGTAGTTCATGGCCACGACCGCCCCGCCGGCTCCGACCCCGCCGCCCACGGCCAGCGCGGGCATGTAGCCTGAGCCGTGCTCGTAAATGCTGGCGCCGTTGGTGCCCAGGCTCAACCCGGCTCCGGCGCCGTAGTCGCCCCCATGCTGGGCGCCGAACAAGTAGCGTTGGCCGGACACCCCGCCCACGCCGCTGGCCGATTGCGGATCAATCTCGTGCGGCCCGTTCGCGCGCGCCACGGCGATGACGCAAAAGCTGTTGGCCGCCGGCACCGCCGGGAGATACAGCACGTCATCCGCGCCGTCGAACCGGAGCACCGGGCGGTTGTTGAATGCCGGAGCCGAGGGCACGTAGAGCGGTTGGCCGGCATCGTTGCCTTGCTGGGCATGAAGACTGTGGCCGCTCTGGTCGGCCCAGAGCCGGACAAAGTAGTTGCCGCCGCTCTGCCGGACCTGGCCAGGGTCGCCCAGCCCGACTGCATCCGCCCGGAACCACACCCGCAGGCCGGGAACATTGGTGGGCGCCAGAGGCGGAGCAAACCCGGTTTGCCGATCCAGCCCGGAAGCATAGACCAAGAGGAACTGGCGCGGGCCAATCGAGGCGTTGGTGAACACCCACTTGAACGGCGCGTTGAGATCATCCGACAGGCCCCAGCCGGTGAGGTCCACTGTAGCCGGACCGGGATTGAACAGCTCGATCCAATCCGGTGTGCCCGCTGCTTCATCGGTCAGGGTAGTGGCGTTGGCCGACTGCACTTCGTTGAACCGGACCGGCTGGGCGGGGAGGCGGTCCGAACCCGCCAGCAGCAGGGCCGCTGCCCCCAGCAGCCCGCTCAGCCGGAACGATGCGCATGAAATACGGAGCGCCGGTCTCGCGGCCGCGCGGCCGCGGGACGGCCCGCCGGACGCCTGCTCTGGGCGTCGGACATCGCACCGTTTGATGCTTGGGCCATCAGCCCACGACGGTTTTCGCCGAGCCGGCGAAAACGGCCCGCGAGCCGCGGGCGCTCCCTGCCCGAGGGGATCGTTCCGGCCCAGCGCAGCCGGCCGGGTTCCACAGCAAACCCGGCCGCGCCGCGGCGCATCGGCGGCCCACGGGCGCCAGGGGTGCCAGCGTTGCGGTCCGGCCCGCCGGGCCCGGCCGACGGTCGGGTTGGCGAAAAGCCCGTGAAGATGGAGGCCGATGCGCATAAATGTTCGCCCTTATTGTTGCACAGGTTGGGCAGACGTGCCATATTACCAACGAACAATCAGATCCCGGCAAACGCGTATGAAAACTGCATCCTGCCTGTTGGCTGTCCTGAGCATGAGCGTGCTGGGCGTGTCGGCTTGGGCTGCGGGAACCCCCCGCATCACCTTCCGGGACACCTTCGACGTGTCGGCTCAGAGTAACGACATCAACTTCGAGAACACCGCCGGCCGGCAAAGCGGCACAGCGGCGCCGCTGACCTACCTTGAAAACACCGGCGGCGCCACGGACCCCCTCACGCAAGTGGGTGCGGCCGACGCACCCGGCTGGTTGCGGCTGGAGGTGCCGCCGCCAGGTTATGTGGCTGTCTCACCTAACCACAACTTCACCGAAGGCGGCAACTTCACCATCGAGTTCGACCTGGACGCCGGGCTGAACGACCCGGGCGGCACATCGGGGGACTGGGCGTGCATCGTGTTTGGCGCCAGCTCGCCCCTGATGTTCGTCAATGCCTCCGACGGCATGGGCATCCTGTTCCGGAACAACGGCGCCATTCAGGTCTTTGACGGTGGCACCGACACGGGCGGGGGCGCGGCCTTGCCGCTGGGGCAGATTCACGTGCGCATCGAGGTGGAGACGCCCAACTTCCAGGGCAACAGTCCGGCGACCGTGCGGATGTTCGTCAACGACATCCAGGTCCAACTGGCCAGCGGCTCGATGGAATACACCAAGCCCACCGGCTTCCGCGGCAACTATCTCACCTTGGGCGGGGGTGCCTGGGGCGGCACCTGGGTGCATGTGTTCGACAATTTCACCGTCACAGCCACGCCGTGCATCCGGCCTTCGATCCACCTGGTCAAAAGCTACCCCGGCCAGTCCAACCAGACGGTGACGGTCTTCATCCCCGAAGACCTGACGCAGACCGCGCCGGTGGAGGTGGTGGTGACCAGCCAAAACCCGGCCGTTGCCGAGCCGTTGGGGGCCACGGACGGCCGTCTGGTGTTGCAGTTCCCGGTGGGGGTGACGCAGCGCGATCTTGGGGTAGCGGCTAAACGCCGGGGTTCCACCGTCCTGGAGCTGTCGAGCACAGCCGAGGCGTGCATTGGGGGCAGCGTCGAGGTGGTTGTGGGCCCCAGCCTGGTGGCCAACCCCAGCTTTGAAAAGAACTACAACCCCGGCTGGCCGCACTACGGACCCATTGACGGTTGGACCCAAATCCCGGGCGGCAACACCGGCGTCAATGAAGCCGACGGCCCGTTCCACGACAACGGCGCCATTCCCGACCGCAGCCGCGTCGGGTTCAACCAGGGCGGGGGCGGCATTTCCCAAATGATCAGCGGCCTGATTCCGGGCCAGCAATACTGGCTGCAGTTCCGCTACAACAAACGCCAGGGCGGGACCATGGGCCTGACCACCCGGTTTGCCGGCGCGGTCATTGACACCATCCCGTCCATCACGCCGGTGGGCGGGACCAACCCGTATCACTACCGACAGGTTGTGTTCACGCCTGCAACCGATTCGGGGCTGCTGGAGTTCCTGACCATGCCGGGCGGCGACGCCACGGTGTTGCTGGATGCGGTCACGCTGGTGCCGCGCGGCACCAACCAAGTGCCCTTGTGGAATCCGAGTTTCGAGGCCAGCGGGGATGTGCCCTCGCCCGGCATCATCAGCCCGGCGCCCATCTCTGGCTGGGTTGGGGTGGGCACTTACGGAGTCAATCGGTGCGGTCAAGACTTTGCCGATACGGGGGTTAACCCGGACCAAGAGCGCGTGGCGTTCATCCGCGGCTACGGTTCGGCGTTGAGCCAGGTAGTGTCCAACTTGGTGGTCGGCCAGGAATACAAGATCATCCTGGCGGTGAGCGCCCGGGCATTCGAGTTTCCGGGGTTGCGCTTGAGCATGGGCGGAGAGGTTTTGTTCGAGGACACGATCTTCCCGGTCGAACCTGGTGAGCCTTACCAGTGGTTGACCAACAGTTGGGTGGCCACAGCGCCGGTGGCCGAGTTGAAGCTCGAGCAGTTCGACGATCTGGGTGGCACGTTGCTGGTTGACGACGTGCAGATCATCGGCCTGGCTTTACCACCGTGCCAAACGGAGGTCTCGGTCCAAGTGTTCGATCTGTTCCAAGGCCAGCCCACCGCCACCAACGTGGTGACTGTCTCCCTGCCGCGCTATGTGGTGGCTACGCAAGCGGTGGACGTCATTGTCATCAGCGCCGACTCGAGCATTGCGGTGCCTACCGGCGCCGCGGGCGACACCTTGGTGTTGCACCTACCGGCGGGCCTGACCAACTCGGTCAGCTTCGGCATTACCGCCTTCCGATCGGGCGTGGTGACGTTCTTGGTGACCAACAGCATCGGTTGCCCCGGCGCCACGTTCACCGTGCGCAATCGAGCCTCTTTCGTGCTGAATCCCAGCTTCGAGGATAACAGCACCGACAACTGGCCCGGCTACTTCGATATCGAAGCTTGGACGGAAACCGGCGGCTGCGGGCTGAATCCCATCACCGTCGAACACCCCAACGGCCGCAGCCCCTTCGCCGATAACGGGGCGATCCCGGACCGCAGCCAGGTGGCTTTCATCCAAGGGCAGGCCGGACTGGCTCAGACCCTCTACGGCCTGGACACCAACAAACAGTACTGGCTGCAAGTCTGGATCAACGCCCGCAACTGCTGCGGTGATTTCCCCAGTGCGGCTGCCCGGTTCAATGGCGTGGAACTGGCCAGTGCACCGGTGGTGCCGCCGGTCGGCGGGGCCAACCCCTACTACTTCGTCAGCTTGCCGTTTACGCCCAATGCGCCCACCGGCGCACTGGAGATCCTTAGCGGACCCACGGCGGCTAATGGTGACCGGACGCTGTTGGTTGACGCCGTGACTTTGGTCCAACGCGATCCCAGCGATGTGGTGATCGCCAACCCCAGTTTCGAGGCCAGTGGCGTGCCGCCTTGGCCTGGGTATATCGCGCCTGCACCCATGGCCGGCTGGACGGGCGTGGGCGGCTATGGCGTCAACGTGTCCGGCGCCGGCCCGTTTGCCGACAACGGCGCCACGCCCGACCAGGACAACGTGGCGTTCCTCCAGGGCCAGAACACGGCGCTCAGCCAGACGATCTCGAACCTCACCGCCGGGCAGACCTACCGGCTGAGCTTCGCTTACAACGCGCGCAGCGGCAACAGCCCGCGCCTGGTCGTCACGTTGGATGGCAACACCGTGCTGGACGAAGTGGTGTTGCCGGTGGGCGGTAGTGCGCCTTATCGGGCCGCAGACATCCCGTTCACTGCTACTGGCCCGGCTGTGGTCCTGACCTTCACCCAAGCGGCTGAGGGCGACCAGACTGTCCTGCTGGATAACGTTCGGATCCTTGCCGGCCCGCCGTATCGACCCCGGCTCAAGATCGTTTGGGTGCCGGACCAGCAGGCGGTGCGCATCTCCTGGCCCGTAGTGGCCGGCCCGGCTTGGACGTTGCAGGTCAGCACGGCCTTGCCAGGCAACTTTGTGGATGCCGGCCTGCCAGTGACCGTTGAAGGGGACGAATACGTAGCCTACGACTTCGCCGGCTCAGGCGCAGCGTTTTATCGATTGGCTAAGTAGCCGCTGATCCGCTGGTGTGTCGTTCGGCCCGGCTGGGCCCTGCGAGGCAAGACCTGGCCTGGCCTAGATGACTTCGACAATCAAAGGCTCGGGGGTTGGTGGAGCATCGCCGAGCTCGAAGGCGGTTTGCAGCCGGGCCGCAGCCGCTTCGGCTTCTGCTGAAGTGCGGGCGTGGATGCGGCACAGCACCGCTGCGGACTGGACCGGGTCGCCTGGCTTGAGCAGTTGGTCCACGCCCACCGCCGGGTCAACGCTCGCCTCCTTGGTCAGCCGGCCGGCACCGAGGTCGCGCAGCACTTCCCCAATTACCCGCGCATCGCACTGAGTCACGAAACCTGACCGTTGGCTCTTGAGCTCATAGACCACCGGCGCGATGTGATCCCGCGCCAGCAGTTGCGCTGTGGCCTCCAAGTCGGCTCCTTGGGCTGCCAACAGTTGGTCCCATCGGTGGCGTGCGGCGCCGGTATCCAAAGCAGCGGTGGCCTGGGCCCGGGCTTGGTCCAGGCTCGGTGCCCGTTGGGTCTGCACCAACAAATGCGCTGCAGCCTCGATGACCAATTGCCGCAGGTCATCTGGCCCATCACCGTCCAAGCAAGCCACGCTCTCTTTGACTTCGAGCCAGTTGCCCGCGGCTCGGCCCAGGGGAGTGTTCATGGCGGTCAGCAGGGCTCGAGTATTGACGCCGCATTGGCGGCCCAGATCGGTCATCGCCACAGCCAAGCTGCGGGCTTGCTGCAAGGTAGGCATGAAGGCTGCCGAGCCGAACTTTACGTCCAACACCAGTGCATCCAAGCCCTCAGCCAGTTTCTTGGACAGGATCGATGCAGTGATCAGTGGAATGCTGGGCACCGTGCCAGTCACATCACGCAACGCATACAGATACCGGTCCGCAGGCACCATCTGCTCGGTGGGGCCAGCGATGACGCAGCCGATGGATTGCACCTGGGCCACGATGCGTTCGGCCGACAACGCGGTGCTCAGGCCGGGGATGGACTCCATTTTGTCTAAGGTGCCGCCGGTGATGCCCAACGCGCGCCCAGAGAGCATGGGCACACGCAGCCCCAGGCTCGCCAGCAACGGCGCCAGAGGCAGCGATACTTTGTCGCCCACCCCGCCGGTCGAGTGCTTGTCCACCAGCGGTCGTGCGTCTGGCGGAAAACGGAGCACCTGGCCCGAGTCGCGCATCGCCAGGGTCAAAACGCGCGTCTCCTCGGGGTCTAATCCTTGAAAATAAATCGCCATCAAGAAGGCGGCCACCTGGTAATCGGGCAGTTGGCCTGCGGCGCAGGCTTGCACAAACCACCGGAGCGCTTCGGGTCTGAGGCGTTGGCCGTCGCGCTTGGCTTCAATCAGGGCCAGGAAATTGAAACTCATGCAGACAAGCCAGCCGTTAGTTGGGAGGCCATGGTCGGAAGCCCTCTAGACCACAATTGTGCTCAGCTAAACGTGACGGCGCACCTGGATTGTGCGGCAGGCCTCAGGCGCCCAAGCTGAGGCGCCACGCAGCTTAACCGGTGAACTTGGTGGCCACCAGGCAGGCGTTATGGCCCCCAAAGCCGAAGGAGTTGTTGATGACGGCTCGGATGCGCATCGGGCGCGGGGTGTGGGGCACGTAGTCCAAGTCACACTCCGGATCTGGGTGGTCCAGGTTAATGGTGGGGGGCACCACCTGTTGTTCGATGGCTTTGACGCAGATGGCCATTTCCACCGCGCCGGCAGCGCCAAGCATGTGGCCGGTGGCGCCTTTGGTCGAACTGACCGCCAGTTTGCGAGCATGATCGCCAAAGACAGTCTTGATGGCTTCGGTCTCTGCAATATCCCCCTGCAGAGTTGAGGTGCCGTGGGCGTTGATGTAATCGATGTCAGTCGGGTTGAGTCGGGCGCTGCGCAGAGCCATGCGCATGCACCGGGCCGCCCCTTCGCCGTGGGGCGCGGGGGCAGTGATGTGGTTGGCATCGGCTGTATTGCCGTAACCGGCCAATTCGCAGTAAATTCGTGCTCCTCGGGCTTTGGCATGCTCCAGTTCTTCCAGCACCAACACCCCAGCGCCTTCGCCCATGACAAACCCGTCCCGCTCCGCATCAAAGGGCCGCGAGGCACGCTGCGGTTCATGATTGCGCGTGCTCATGGCTTTCATGGCGCAGAAACCGCCAATGCCCAGCGGGGTGATGGCCGCTTCGGTGCCGCCGGCCAGCATGACCTTGGCGTCACCCATCTTGAGCGTGCGCCACGCCTCGCCAATGGCATGGGCTGCGGTAGCACAGGCTGAACAGGTGGCCACATTCGGCCCGCGCAACTTGTAGAACATCGAGACCAACCCGGAGGCCATGTTCAAGATCAGCATCGGGATCATGAACGGGGACAGCCGGCTGGGGCCCCGTTGCAGCAACACTTGGTGTTGTGCCTCGATGGTGTGCATGCCCCCTATGCCCGAGCCGATGAATACCCCAATCTCGTCCCGGTTCACCTTCTCCAGGTCCAAGCCCGAATCCAGCAAAGCCTGGTATGCGGCTCCCACGGCGAACTGGGTGAACCGATCGCTGCGTCGGGCTTCTTTGGGCGAAGGGAAGGCTGGGCTGGCGTCGTAGTTCTTGACCTCTGCCGCAATTTGGGTCTCGAACCCGCTGGGGTCAAACTGCGTGATCCGGTCAATACCACATTTCCCGGCTAACAGCGCCTCCCAAAGGGTTTGGATATCGTTGCCCAAGGGCGACACCACCCCGAGGCCGGTGATGACGACCCGTCGTTCTGCGTAGCTGCTTGACATGTAACCCAACTGGAGCAGCTCAGCCGTGCGTGGTCTGGAAGCTGCCCTGGCCAGCGGTCCGAACCGCTACTTGGCCGACTTAAGCTCTTCGATGTATCGGACCACGTCACCGACGGTCTGCAACTTCTCGGCTTCCTCATCGGGAATCTCGTGGCCGAATTCCTCTTCCAGGGCCATGACCAGCTCGACAGTGTCCAGCGAGTCAGCCCCCAAGTCCTCGATGAACTTGGCTTCTAGGGTCACCTGCTCGGGCTTCACGCCAAGTTGCTCTACAATGATGTCCCGAACCCGTTGCTCAATTGTCTTTTCCGCAGACATGGAATTAATGCCTTTCGGTTTGGGCTCTCTGTAGGGTAGGCCCACCGGACCGTCAAGCTCCGAAAACGGTGCGCGGCACAATTGCGCGCAGGGGCTAACCCCTGCCCTGGTGGCCAGCCGAAGCTCGGGAGCCTGCTTGCCCCGTGGAGTAAGGGCCAGCGCTTATGCCCGGCGGCTCCGCAGACAAATACTCCACAGGGCCGGCAGCTTGGAAACCTGGGCTGCCAAACCCAGCGTCGCAGCGCCATCCCACACCCGCGCACTGCGCGGCGCCGTGGGTTTAACCCGCCGTGGGTTTAACCCACGGTTCCGGTGCCGCCCCACCCCACGCGTCGCATAGCGACGCTGGAATACATCTCTCACCCGTCTCAGGCGTCGCTCCGCGACGCAAAATCCATTTTTGGCTGGCCGCCCACCGTGGGCTGAAGCCCACGGCTACCGTCAAGCCGTCGCTCCGCGACGGCCCCGGCGCCTTCCTCACCACCGGACGCGCAATGGGTAGTCCCCAACGGAAGCCGGCGGGATGATCCGCTGGGGCCGCCCCTGACCGCGGCTGTAGTTATCGGGCAATTGGGTAGGTGCCCACCTGTTCGGCGCAAAGCAAGACCAACAGAGGCGGCTGGTTTCTGGTGACAAAGCGGGTTTTGGGCTGCTAACCTGCGGCGGATGGTCAGTGCCAAGCAAACCGGGATGAAGTGTAGTATCTGCAGTGGGCCAGCCACGGTGCGGCTTGAGCACTTTAACCTGAAGCTTTGCCCGGCAGACTTCGTGCGGCTGGTCGAACAGCGGATTGAACGTGCCATCGTCAAATTCGGCATGTTCGACCGCACCCACCGCATTCTAGTGGCTGTGTCGGGCGGCAAGGATAGTCTCAGCTTGTGGCACGCGCTAAATCGGCTGGGTTACGCGCCCGATGCGTTGTTTGTGCGGCTGGGGAACAGCCCGCTAGTTGATCAAGCCCAGGCCATTGTCCAAAAGGCAGCCGGGTCACTCCCGGGCAAGCTCCATATCTTGGATGCAACCGATTACTCAGGACGCGTATCGATTCAGGAGGTGGCTCGGGTTGTGCGTCGGCCCGTGTGTGCGGTGTGCGGCCTGGCACGGCGCTACCTCATCAACAGGTTCGCGGTCGAACACGGCTACGATGTGGTGGCGAGCGGGCACAACCTGACCGACGAAGCGGCGGCGTTGCTGGGCAACCTGTTACACTGGCACGAGGGCTACCTGCAACGGCAATGGCCGTTGTTGCCCAAAACCCATCCCCGCTTCGCCGCCAAGGCCAAACCCATGGCCTTGAATTACGAACAGGACATCAAACTCTACGCCGAGCTGAATGGCATCGAGCACCTGGCCGATAGCTGCCCCTTTGCAGTCGGTGCAACCTCCCGCATCTACAAGCGGCTGCTGCTTGAGCTGGAGCAGGAACAGCCGGGGATTATAGCCGCTTTTTACCTCGGTTACGTCCGGCGCGAAAAGCCGGCCCAGCAGCCTGTGCCCCTGCGCGATTGCTCGCGCTGTAGCTTCCCCACCACGGCTGAGGTCTGCGCCTTTTGCAGGCTGCAGGAGCGGTTCAGTCGCACCCAACCCACCTCGGCACAGAAACCCTGCGACATGCCTCAGGCTTGATACCCAGACGCTACCATGGACCCCGAAAGCAACGGGCATTTGAACCAGATCGAATCCCGGCCGGGCACCGAGTCCACAGTCCAGCCCGACTCAGGCGCAGCGGCGCTGCGCGGGTTGGTGGTATGCCGCACTGGGCCAAAGATCGAGGTGTGGGTTCCGGATCAACACCGCACCTATGGAGCTGTGCTTCGCGGTAAACTGCGCGTGCAGGAGACCGGCGTGTATGCGGGCGATTGGGTCTTGGGCAAGCCCATCTCGGAAACCGAGCTGGAGATCGACACCGTCCAAGCGCGCCAGAACCTGTTGCCCAAGCCGCACGTGGCCAACGTGGACAAGCTGGTGATTGTAATGAGTTGGCGCGAACCTGAATTCAGCCACTTCACCCTCGACGGCCTGCTTGTGTTGGCGGAGTTCTTCAGCCTGCCCGCAACCATCGTTTTCACCAAGATCGATCTGGCCCGCACTCGGGAACGCAAGAAACTGGACGGTTGGGTCCAGCTCTACACCGCCCTTGGATACGACGTCATCCAGACCAGCACCGAGACCGGCTCCGGCATTGGTCAATTCAAAGACGCTCTGCGTGGGAACATCGTGGTCCTGGCTGGGCCGTCGGGTGTGGGCAAGTCATCCCTGTTGAATGCGGTGATTGCTGGTGCACGGCTGCGAGTGGGCGAGGTGAGCGAACGGACCGGACGGGGCCGCCACACCACCACCGAGGTTCGGCTTTTGCCAAACCCACAAGGCGGTTGGGTCGCTGACACGCCCGGGTTCCAAAAAGTCGATCTCCCTCAGTGGATAGCGGTGGACATGCTGCCCCGGCTCTACCGCGAGTTCAGCCAGGTGCGCTGCCAATTCAACGATTGCTCGCATAGCATCGAACCCGGTTGCGCGGTCAAGGCTGCGCTGGATTCCGGCCAGATTCGCAAGGAACGATACAAATCGTACCTGTTTTGGCGCGGCGCGATCCGTGCAGTGGTCGGGCGCTGAACCTGGCCTGACCCCAGCCAACCCAAGTCCCGCGGGTTCGAACCCACCGAAATGAAGCCGGCGATCATTGTAGGCTTCGGGGATCGGGTCGATCTGGGCCGACGGCGGCTAGCAGACTTCAGGTTCATCTGCCCCAAGGCTAGCTCGGTTCAGCCACGTCAGCCCAGCCAGGAGCTGACCACGCCCGCCGCCTGAGTAGCCGGTTATTTTCGGAAGCGTTTGGGGACGGGCTAAGCCAGACCAGGCACCCGGCGACATTGCTTCTTGGCACAAGAGCTGTCCACAGCTACGCAGGGAGACGTGAAGGCCGCTGCGCTACGGTTCGGAGGATGACCGCCGCCATAAACTGGCCCCAACACTGCGCCAGACCAATGCCGCCAAAGCCCAACACAGCCTTCAACGGAATCGACACGAACGCTCCTGGCTTGACGCCGTGCAGCTCAACAAACCGCCCCGCTCACTTTCGACCGAACACCACTTGCGATGGTGGACTCAGCCTGGCCACTCCGGCAAACCGCAGTCCTGCGGCTCGCAGCCATTGCCGCACCTCAGCCACTGTATAACAATCGCCCCGTTCCGTGTTAACCAGCATGTTCACCGCAAACAGACTGGCAGCCAGCGGTCGGGTCCGATCCGGGCCGAGGAAAAAATCCTTAATGGCCACCCGTCCGCCCGGGGCCAACACCCGCGTCAACCGGGCTAGGAGCCGCCGGTTCTCAGCCGCAGAATAGGAATGGATGACGTTCGACAGCAGCACCAGATCATACGGCCCGCCCAACGGGTCACACAATGCGTCGCCAGCCCGCAGCTCGATCCGGTCGGCTAACCCGGCTTGGGCGATGTATCTTCGAGCCACTTGCAGCGTGGGGGCGCTGTCCAACACGACCACCCGCAGCCTTGGTTGGCGGCGCGCGCATGCGACGGCGTAAAGCCCCGGCCCACCGCCGACATCCAGCATGGTCCGGACACCAGCCAAATCCAGCGCCGCGGCTGTCTCCGTCGCCCAGAGCGCTGCCGAACTAGCCATGGCATGGGCGAAGGTGCGCGGGTCAGTCCGCCCGGGCACTGGCCGGCCGGAGCGGACCACCTCGGTCAGCTTGGCCCAGCGTTGGTAAAGCGCTGCCCCGTGCAGCAAGAGTGCCTGTTGCGAACACGGGGCTGTCGGCACCAGAAACTCGCGCGCAAGCGCCGAGTTGCAGTACCACCCAGCCCGTTTGCGCAGCAGGCCCAAGCCAGCCAGTGCGTCAGCCAAGATGCGAGTGGCTCGCGGGTCAGTCCGCAACCGTCGGGCCAGGCCTCTGGCAGTCATGCCCCGGCTACCCAGAGCAGCAAACACACCCAGTCGCACCGCGGTAAACAGCACTTGGGAAGCTCGATACCCGGTGGCGATCCGATCCAGGGCGGCGTAGCGTTTCAAGATTGCACTTGGCATGGGCCAGCTTAACCCACTGAGGGCTTGCTAAAGCGCGTCGAACCCTGGCCGCGCTGATTCAACCGGCAAGCCATCCCTCACCTCGGGTAGTCTAACGCCTCGGGTATCATCACCCGCGTCAGGGCTTCAGCAGCGCGGTCCTTGGCGAGGCGACAGCCCGTCAGGCAGCCGTCCAGTTTGGTCCGCAAACGCACAAACGTTTCCAACTCGTTGAGCCGGACGCACGGCCCGGCTTTGCACGGCCGACTCTGATCCGACTCGGTCACGTCGCTGTAAGCGCGCGCAGCCCCGTCGATGCCCGGCATCACACTTTCCAAGCCCGCCAGTTCCTCAGCCTGGTAACCGGTCGAGCTGGTGGCTTGGTCCCAAGCCGGGTGTTGGCGGTAGCCGTGGACCAGTTCAGCGCAAATACGGCCCACTTCGCCCGCTGCCCGAGCGGCTTGCACATGGCATAAATCGGTGAAGAAGCTCACCAGCCCAGGCAGCGCTTGGGTTAAGGCCGGGTGCGTTGCACCTTGGGTTTCAAGCTCGATCACATCCAGAATGAACTGGCGCGCGGCCAACAGCCAACACAGGGCGTCGGCTAACGGGAAGGTGACGCCTTGACGGGCTTTATGGTAAAGCTTGGCGCCGTGTGCGTCGGTGGCGGTCTGAGTGTAGTCCAAAGTCCAACGCCACAGTTGCATGGCAGTGGCCAGCGTGCAAGCGCCGGTGCCGGGCCGTTCCGAAGCGATGCGGCGCAGCTCGGTGATCCACTGGTCGAACTGCGCTAGGAACAGCTCGTGGGTCATGGTCAGGGAAAGCTGGAGTCGTTGAACTGCCTCGGGCCCTTCGTAGGTGGCTTCAAGCTGGGCATCAATCCATTTCTGCCCCAAAAAACCCGGGCAATCCTCGGTAATCCCGTAACCGCCCATCAAGCTGACCGCCTCGCGCATCGTGGTGGCGCCTTGGCCTGTGTTCCACAGCTTGCAGGCTGGGCACAACACATTGGCCAACGCATCCAGCAAAACAAATCGCACCAACGGGTCAGCCTCCAACTCCTGTTTGCGTTGGAGCACTGGGTCGGTAGCCGGCTGGCTGGCCAGCCGCACCAGTTCCAGAGCCGCCTCCTGTTTACGGGCCAGTTCCTTCAGTGCCGCTCGGCCTGAGAGTTTCTTCTGGGTGAACAATTGCTGTTTCTGCTGTTCCAATGGGTCTAGCTCGTCGAACAACCGGGCTGTTGCAAACCCCAGCGACGCACACGCCTCGCCCATCGCCCACACATCTACCAACCGATGCAAGACATCCTGTTTCTGTTGCAGACCCAGCTCGTAGCGGGGCGTGCCGGGCGCACCTTCGCCACCCCGGAACCGCCGACGCTGATACAACAACAGCGGCTCCACTGCCGACAACAGCTTGGCTGCCGTCATCAGCCCTACCGTTACGCGGGTGCGGCGGAAGACGGCTTCCAGGATTTCGCTATGCGAGTAGTTCGGGACAATGACACCGTTCTGCACGGTGTAGCCGCCCACAATCCGACTGGCAGGCACCCGCAGGCTGAAGATCGGGTCGGTGGTCGAGGAAAGCTGGTGCACCAGTTTGCGTGCCGGCGTGCCGGGGTCCCAGGTGCCTGGATCGCCCTTTTCCAAAATGACCATGCAACTGCCCTTCAGCCGCGGATCAGCCGAGTCCACCGCCGCCACCACCACATTGGCAAAAGCCATGTTGGTGATGAACCGGCCACGTTTATCCACCTGCAGCTCAGGCTCGCGCCCTTGGTCCCACTGCGCCACACGCACCTTGCCTGCCAAAATGCCTGTCTCCACTCCCGCAAACGGCAGCGGCTCAGTCAGCGCAAACGCCGCACGCACCTGCGTGCGGCTCTCGCCCGGTTTCAACGGTACGGCCCCAGCCAGGTATCGCGCCCGTTGTTCAGGTGTGCCGCAATGATAGATGGGAGCCAGACCCAAATTGCCCGCCATGCTGCAGGTGGCCGCCCCAGCATCCACCCAGGCCAACTCGAACGCCATCAGTGCCAGAGCCAAATTCTTCGGGCCGGCAATAAACCCGCCATGTTCAGGGTCCAGAAACGCAGCCGTCAGACCGGCCTGGTCGAACTGCTCAAGTAGGCTGGCCTTCTGCGGTGTCCAATCGTGGCTGTGCTGGGCGCCAGCCGCCACCAGCCGAGCCACTGGCCCTCGGGCCACGGCCCGGGCTGCTTGCACCAGCATCTGCAGATCGTACCGGTCTGCAAACCCCCACATGATCTGGCGCACCTCGTCTCCCGGAAGAGCCTGTAGCTGGGGGTGCTGTTGAGTCTGAGTTGTCGTTGCTGTCATCGCGGCAGTCTCAAAAACGTTAAGCCTATGGCCGCCGTGCGGGGTTCAGGCCAAACCGCCGGCTAATGCAGTGGTCGGACTCGACCAACATGCTGGAGGCGCCAGGTGGTCCTAGCTTGACACCCGGTCTGCTGCCCAGGGGCCCTGCCAGGCCAATAAGCCTCCGCCACCCAACCACACCTCTTGTCCAACAGATCAGCCGACACATGTCCTGACCCGACACCGGCGACGCGGTTCAGCTTGTAGGGCTGTCGGCCTGGGCACGCAAGGCAAACCTGCACAGCTTGCTCCGGCGCAAGCCTCGGACGGTCGGCCTCGTCACGCTGGCCGCTGCGCTTCAATCCACCAGTTGCCGTTCAAGCTGCTCCAACGACTGGCCTTTGGTCTCGGGTAGTCGAGCCCCGAACCAGCCGAAACCACCAGCGCAGATGCCGGCGTAAATCCAAAATGTCCCCGCAGCACCCAGCCACTGACGCAGCAGTGGGAAAGTCTCCGTCAACACAAAACACGCTATCCACAAAGCCGCCACCGCCACCGACATGGCCCGGCCTCGGATGCGATTGGGGAAAATCTCCGAGATCAGCACCCACGTGATCGGCGCCAGCGACATGGCGTAACACGCAATCGCCAGCAGCACCAGCACCAGCACATGCACGCCTCGGGCATTGACCCAGAACAGCAGCCCTAACACCCCAAACAACACCGCCAGTCCGCTATAACCCAAAAGCATCAACGGACGTCGTCCCCACCGGTCCACTGTGCGCATGGCCACCAGCGTCGCCAACAAGTTCACGCTGCCGATGCAGACAATGTTGATGAGGATGTCAGCCAGGCGAAACCCAGCGTCTTGGAACACGTCCTTGGCGTAGTAAAAGATGACATTGATGCCACACCATTGCTGCAGCACAGCCAGCGCCACGCCCAACAACAAGACCCGCCGCAGCCGCGGCTCCAATAACTGGCCCAGACCCACCTGCTGCACCTCGTCAGCCAGCGTCGCCTCGATCTCCGCTCGAGCTGCAGCCGCGTAGCCAGCCCCGCCCACCCGTTCCAATACACGCGTGGCCTCGGTCCCCCTTCGGTTCTTCAGCAACCACCGCGGGCTTTCGGGCACACACAGCGTCCCCAGCAAAAACAGCATGGCCGGCACAGCCGTGACCCCAAACATCCACCGCCAACCCACCTGCCCAGCCCAAGAGCTAGCGATTTGCTCGGCACTGGCCGCCTCGGGTAACGGATGCCAATGAGCAATGCGCCAGTTGACAAACTGCGCCAGCAAAATCCCAATCACAATCGTCAGTTGGTTCAGCGACACCAGCCGACCTCGAACCTCCGCCGGGGCTACCTCGGCAATGTAAAGGGGCGATAAATTCGAGGCTAACCCGATGGCCATCCCGCCCAAAATCCGCCACGTGATGAACGTGGCGAAACTGCCGGACAAACCCGTGCCTACCGACGAGACCGCAAATAGGAATGCGGCAAACCCCAACGGCTTTTTCCGACCCCACCGATCACTCAGTGCCCCGGCCAGCAACGCGCCCACCAAGCAGCCCAGTAAAGCGCAGCTCTTGGCCCAGCCTTTCTGCCACGCCGACTCCAACCTGAAGTGCGGCTCGTAAAAAAGGTCCGTGCCACTGATCACGATCCAGTCATACCCAAAAAGCAACCCGCCCAAAGCGGCTACCACGCACACGGCCCATACATAGGCACGGTTGTAGCCGGCGGCGACTGATGCGGCTGGTCTGGAGGCAACAGGTGTCATACCAGATATTCGGTTCGCCAAATAAGCCCAGCCGCAGTTGCATTGTCACGGCTTTACTAACCCCTGGGGCCGCAACTCATACAGCCGTCCGCCTGGTTTTAGGCAACACACGCTCCGCTGATCAGCGTAACCCCAGCTAGTGGACAAAAAAGAACTCGCCAAAATGAGCCGATCCCAAGCCGCCTGCATCCCCCAACCGGCGACCTCATCGGCCCCATGCTCTCAGCCGCCAGATTAACAGGCCAGCGGTATTGGCTGCCGAGCTAGCCCACAGGCTGTTCCTGGCGGCTTCTCTTTGGGCCTTGGCGCCGTGGGGTTGGATCCCTTGTGTTGCCCACCCAACGGATGACCCCAAAGCCCAACGCCAACGCCAGCCGGCTGATGATCGAAAACGGGCCATTGTGGCTGTGACGGCTGGCAGCAGTGCGGTGGAAGTGCCCCATCTGCAGGCGCCATGCCCACTGAGACGGCCCGGACAGTTCTGCACTCAGGCCGAGGTTGAAGTGCGGCTTTGTGTGGAAGCTACTTAGCACCACGACTGCAGGGTGCGGCTCTTGCCACACATCGCTTTCGCCCCTGCAAAAGACCGCGATCCACCTTGCACACCTTGGCAGCCTCAGTAATGGCTGACGCGGTGGGCGTGATGGGGTATGGGTAAAGTCGGTCTGGGGCTGTGGCCAGTGCAGATGACCCCTGGGCTCACAGGACCGTGAGCAACGCCTGCGACAATGGTGGGCAACGACACCGCAGCCTGAGCTTGGCTCAGCTCAACGCTTGAGCGGGAGACTGTGGTCTGCCTTCCGGAAAGCACGTCGGGATCGCCTAAGCAGGCCGAACATCTTCACCGGTCAAGCCTTGGGTTCCGACCGAATGCCACCTCATGCCAGGTTCGGCATCGGAGTGACGTTCTGGAGGTCTTGCCCCGCGACAGCGTTGCTGCCGGTGCGCGCCTGTGTGACCGGCACTGCCGGGCGCTGCTGAATGCCTCAGCGTGGCGCGGACTCCTGTCACGGACTAAAGGCGGGTTCATGATGATGACCAGCTTCGGGCTCCCAGCTTCGAGCTTCCAGCTCCCGCCTCGGGGTTCCATGCTGCATGCGGTCTTCCGTCCCCCGTCCTCGATCCTCTGAACCCCAAGCTCCATGCCCCAAGCTCCATGCCTGTCGCTCCACGCCCCATGCCCATTACGAATACGGCCCGTTTGGTGAACCCATCCGCGTCACCGGCCCCGCCGCCGCCCTGAACTCCTTCCGTTTCTGGACCAAGCGCACCGATCCCACCACCGACCTGGTGCTCTACGAATACCGCGCTTAGAGCCCCAGCCTTGGCCGGTGGTTGAGCAGGGATCCGATTGGCGAGGCGGGATTTGAGTTCATGTGCAGCGCCGACGGCGACGTAAAGCGCCAGCAGGCCAGACTAGGCTTTCACTTGGTCGTTTGCAATGCGCCACTCCGGGAAATGGACAAGCTCGGCTCGGATCCCGAGGCCCTGCCTGGAACGGTTTTCACTGTGGGAATCGACCGCGGAGGCAGGGTAACGGTTACGCTCAGTAGGCAGTTCTCGAAGGCCGACGAACAGGTTGGTAGCCACGGTTTCTGTCTGGTGAGAGAGTTGCGGGGGTCTCCACGCTATCTACCATGCTTTCCGGATGTTTACTGGGCCACATTTTCAGGTACGGCGGTTGAGGGGTTGACGTACAAGGGACACATCTTTATCGCCAGCGTCTGGCGAAATCTGAATCCATGCTGCTTCGCTAGGGTTGCCATGTTTGGTGGTCTTCTGGCGCATGAGGCAGACCACTACTACACAAACTTCAAGGATCAAGAGCCAGGAGGGCCTGACGATTACAATTGACAAACCGCTTCTAGATGCGCTGTGGGGGGCCGTCTCGGGAAAAGTCCTCAGACGCTGTCCTTACTCCACTGGCGCATTGACAACATGTTGGATCAATATGCCTGCGATTGGGGCCCGACACCATGTAAGGAAAAGCCGTGTCCCATTCATCATGAAGACCAAAAGTGAGCTTCGGCGTGCCAGACACATAGTGGGGCTTGCAGTGTGGCTCGCTGGCGGGTTGATGTTGGCAGGGCTGTATGCATGGGCCGAAGCCTCTGCCATCCTCAACTTAGCACCCGGCTGGGCGGTTAAGCCGGGCCTCGCTGTCTTGGTTGGCCTAATCTGTCTAGCTGCAGTCGAGTTGAAAACGGTTGAGCTGGCGAAAGTTTTTGAAGTCGTATGCTGGTTTGTGGCGGCACTGCTTTTAGCGTTCCTTTCACTTCCTCGCCGGGTTGACTGTTTTGTCGGGATCGGTCTCAGCTTGCTTGGAATGGCGACCTTGTTTAACAGCGCACCCAGAATCCGTATCCCGGAAGTGCTGCTCTTGGTCGCGACTTCCTACATCCAGTCGGTTTTCATCTACAACATAATTTGCGGAGGACAAATGATGTTCTTCTTCAAGCCAGGATGGACGACCTAGCGAGCCCGCATCCGGCGCAGAAGTTCCGGGTGACGCATGGCTTTGGGGAGTCGGCCAGGGTTGTAGCACAAGCCGGGTCGGTCACCTGCTAGGTCCAAAAGCCGGATGGGCTGGTGGGCACCATCCGAATTTTGTTGGTCAAGCCCTCCACTGCATCGGCTGACACGTCGCGTTAGGCCAGAAATCAATTGAGGATCGGCTCCCTTTGGGGCCGAAGGATTCGGCCACCCTGCGCCTCGGTTCGATCGGAGTCCGGAGTGCCAGTTCACACCGCAGCGCCGGGGAAGTGGGCGCTTGACCGGTCCGAAGCACCAGGACGTCTGCCACCCCAGCAACCGTCGAGCCCATCGCGCCAGAACCGTCTCAGGGCCGTTGGCATCGGTGGCTTAGCGAGCGCTCCAGGGAGTACACTGAACCTCGGCCCCGCGTTGGGTACACTGCACGTGGCGCCAACCAAAACGCAGTGGCGGGTGGCTAAGAATCCAAGCAAACGCCTCGCCTGCCGGGCGCCAGGTTGGCGAAGGGCAGCGGCCTCTTCTCGGATTATCCGCCTGTGATTGGTCACATACTGTAAGATCATCTGCTCCTGCTGCAGGGGTTGAAAGTCGCGCTGGCGGGCATGTGCTGTGGGGTGGCAGCCAGTGGTTGCGGATCCGATCCTCGGCCTTGCGATTTCCGAAGGGATTACTCGGTGCGCTGCGGATCAGCCCGTGGCGGATTGAGCGTCTGAGGGCGCTGGCTGGTGGCAAGCTGAGATGGCGCCTGGGTGAAACAGGATTCAAAAAGGCCGTGACGATGCTTGACTGTGGCCCGAGAATGCGGCGCGCCATGCGAACGAAAGTGTGTGGGCAGTGGCCTTGGGTGTGGGCCATAGTGCTTGCGTGGGTGGCCGGTGCCGGTGTGCCGGCTTTGGGGCAGGGGCGTCAGACCATTTCCCTGAATGGCGACTGGGAATTCCGGCGCGACACCGATCCACCCGACCGGTGGAAGACAGTCACGGTGCCGTCTAGCTTCGAGCAACATGAAGGCCCGCAGTTTGACGGGGTCGGGTGGTACCGCAAACGGGTCGGGCCGCTGAAGTTGCCGGCGGGTGGCCGTTTGCTGCTGCACTTCCAGGCGGCAGCTACTGAAGCGCAAGTGTGGTGGAACCAGCATCTGCTCGGTAGCCATTTGGGCGGGTGGACACCCTTCCGGTTTGATGTGACTGAGCTGGTGCGGCAAGCGCCTGCTGACGCCGTTCATGAAGTGCGGGTGCGGCTGGACGAAAAGGTGGGCCACAACACACAAGGGTTCCTGCCAGCCATTGCGCCGCATTTTGGTGGGCTGTGGCAGGAGGTGAACTTGTTGGTGGTGCCGGAGACTTACTGTGACGAGTTACGGTTGTTGTCGGTGGGCGACCCGGTGCGAGAGGAGTTGTGCCTGGAGATTCCTCTGGCTGGCAAGGTGCCGGAGGGCATTCCGCCCGTGCGTGTGGGCCTCCGGTTGCGCGGTAGCGTGGACTGGCAGTGGCTTCAGCTCCAAGTCCAGCGTAGCAACGATACATTGATCTGCCGGGCGCCGGTACCCGGGGCGCGGCCTTGGTGGCCGTCTGACCCAGCCCTTTACGAAGTGGCGATTGAGGTAGGCGGGCCTGATGGTGACCGGGTGATAACCTGCGCTGCATTTCGGTCCATCGAGGTTTGGGGGCCGCAACTGCGGCTCAATGGTCAGCCGATCCAGGTGCGGGGGTTGTTAAACTGGGGCTACTCAGCGCCGCTGACGGCGCCGAATCCTGGTGAAGCGGTTTGGCGGCGCGAACTGGAGCTGGCCCGCGCCTGGGGCTTCAATCTGATGAAGTTCTGCCTCTGGGTGCCGCCCAAGCGGTATTTGGAGTTGGCCGACGAACTTGGGATGCTGGCCTGGATGGAGTATCCGACCTGGCATCCCAAATTGACGGCTCAGTTCTTGGAGCCGTTGCGGCGCGAGTTTACCGAGTTTTTCTGGTACGACCGCAATCATCCTTGCATCATCCTGCGCAGTTTGACTTGCGAGACCGGGCATGGGGCAGATTTGGAAGTGATTCGAAGCCTCTACGAGCTGGCTAAAGCGATGATCCCGGGTGCGCTGGTCGAAGATGATTCAAGCTGGATCGAGTGGCAGCGGATTGCCGACTTCTACGACGACCATCCCTACGGCAACAATCACACTTGGGTCAAAACGCTCCAGCGTTTGGGTGATCACATCTTGGCCCACGGACTGAAACCGCTGGTGTTGGGCGAGGCGATGGCCGCCGATACATGGCTGGACAGACCGGCTCTGCTGGACCGGCTCGGTGACCAGCGCCCCTGGTGGGCGCCGGGGCCCATAGACCAAATCCCGCAGTGGATTGAGCGGCTACGGGCTATCGCCGCCGATGGTTTGGAACATCTGGGTGCGGATTCGCTCCGATACGCTTGGCTGATGCGCAAATACCAAATCGAGGCCTACCGTCGCCAAATGCCCTACGGCGGCTATGTGGTCAGTGTGATCCGTGATATCCCAAACGCCAGCATGGGTCTGATCGATTACTTGGGCCGACCGAAGTGGACGGCAGCCGATTGGGCTTGGCACCGGGACACCATCTGCCTGCTGAAGACCGAGGCGGACCGGCGCAGCTTCAGTTCGGCTGAACGGTTGCGAGCCGAAGTGTGGATCAGCCATTTTGGCCAGGAACCGCTGCAACAGGCGGAGCTGGAACTGACTTTGCAGGCCGCAGATGCATCCAACCGCACACTGCAGCGGCGGACCCGGTCGGGTTTGCAGCAGAACGTTGGCACCGTGGCGCGCTGGCTGGAGCTGGACTGGCCACTCCCGGAGGTCACCCAGCCGCAGCGACTGGTGTTGTGCGCTCGGCTCCAGACTGCTACCGGCACGTTCACCAACCACTGGCCGTTGTGGGTAGTGCCTGCCCCCATCCACCCAGAAGCGCGACCCAGCCTGAGAATCCATAGCTCGGTTGCGCCCGAGCTGGCGCACGAACTGTTCCCTGCCGCAGAGCCGTTCCAGCCGGGTGCCGCGGATGCCGTAGCGGTGGCGGCCCGGTTCGACGACGCATTGGTGGACCATCTGGAACAAGGCGGTCGGGTGCTGTTGTTGCCCGATGGCCAGAAAAACAGTCTGCCTCTGCAGGAGCATTGGTTCTTGCGCGGTGCACCGTATGTGCCGGAGCGGCCGTTGGCCGGCCAGGTGCCGCGGCAGTTGTTGGTGGAGTTACAGGCCTTTGACCTGGCTGGGCCCGTGGTGCCCGACATTGATTACTTGGAAGCTATCGACCCGGTGTTGCTGTTGTGGGACACGCACGATTTGAAAACCGTCAAAACGCACGCCCTCATTTTCGAAACGCGCGCCGGCGCAGGCCGGCTGCTGGTCAGCGCCGTGCGACACGCAGGACCCGGCAATGCAGTCGGGCGCTGGCTGTTGGACCGGTTGGTCGAGCATCTGTGCCAAGCCAGCCCGCCCCGACAGCAGTTGCCTGAAGCAGCCTGGTCCTACCTCAAACAGAAGCTGCACGCTGAACAAACCAACCTGACGGCATGCACCTGGCAGTTCAGGCCAGACCCAAAAGACGAGGGATTAGCTCTGGGCTGGCACCGACCCGGCGGGGCCAGCGATGAGGCTTGGCGCGACATTCGCATCGGCACCGCCTGGGAAGCCCAGGGTTACCCGAACCTGGACGGCTGGGCTTGGTACCGACTTTGGGTGGACATCCCGGCTCGGTGGCAAGGCCGGCCTGTGTTTGTGTCGTTCGAGGGTGTGGACGACGTGTATGAGTTGTATGTCAACGGCCAATTGGCTGGTCGAGGGGGCGACTTGGCCACCCGCAAAGACGCCTTCAACGAAAAGAAAAGCCACAACATCACCGCCTTGGTTCAGCCTGGCCAGCGCGCCTTGTTAGCGGTGCGCGTGCACGATTGGTATGGAGCCGGAGGCATCTTTCGCCCCGTCACACTGGGCACGGTGGGCTTCAGCCCGGGAATGGACCTGCTGAAGTAGGCCACCGGCTTTTGACACCAACAGCACCGAGGGCACAACAGACCAACCCACCTGCCCGGTCAAGCGCGGGTGCCAACGGTTCCGGAGCCGATACTTGATCGAATCGGCAGGCCTTCGAGTCGGCCGCTTACGCCCGGGCAAGTTAGCGCCGTCCATGACCACAGCCAGCGGGCGCACCCGCAGCTCAAAGCCGGGCGATCTTCTGCGCCAAGGCTGAGGTGGACTGGCCAGGCACCAACGGCAGCACCACCACTTGCGCTCCAGCCTCTCGGACCACTTTTAACTCTTCTGGCGGTAAAGTGTCCGGCGTGTAGTCGCCGCCTTTGACGTAAATGTCTGGCTGAGCTACGGACAGAAACCGGACAGCAGACCGCTCGGTAAAGATGCACACCGCATCTACGCATTGCAGGGCCGCCAGCATGGCGGCGCGGTCAGCCTCGCAGTTGATGGGCCGGCTACTGCCTTTGAGCTGGCGCACTGAGCTGTCGCTGTTAAGCCCAACCAGAAGCGCGTCTCCCAATTGGCGCGCTTGCTCCAGGTAGGTCACATGGCCTACGTGCAAGATGTCGAAACAGCCATTGGTCACCACCAAGCGCCGACCGGCTGCCCGCAGGGCCGCTCGCCATTGTGGAAGTTGATCCCAACTGATGATCTTGTCTCGAAAACCCACAGGCCAAATGTGCGATGATGCACCGGCTGGGGCCAAGGATATTCCGGCTGAATGCCGGTTGCGGCTGAATACCCGTCGCGCAGCCAGGGCTTGATGGATCGGGCCGCCGCCAACCGTAGCCGCTGCCGTAAGGTGGCGGAACGGCGGATCAACCCGCCCACTGACGTCTGCAGCTACCGCTTGCGACTCGCATCCCCAGGGCCAAGGCCACGGTGGCAGGTCGGCAAGCAGTGGGGGTGCGGATTGGAAATCTGCGACTAGCTTGTTCGCGCGCGTTCACTCGGCCCTGTGGGCCTTGCCGTCGCTTCGCTCCGGCAATCGCTTTCGGCGCTTCCCAAGCGGCTCAAGTCAGCAGATTGGAGCCCTGTGCTACAGCCCGGCACCAAGCGTGCCGGCGGCAAGGCGCCGGAAGGCAGGACAATGAGCTGGGGCCTGCTCCGGCTGGTTTGCGGTTTCAGCGTTGACTTGACCCAGGCCAAGCCGATACTGGGCTGCGTTGCGTCGCTTATGCCAAGACTTGTCCTTCTGAGCGAAGGCTATACCGGCCGGACTTACGAGCTGAAGACCGAGCGGACCACCATCGGCCGGCTGGAGGACAACACCTTTCAGATCCCGGATGGGTCAGTGTCAGGGCATCATTGTGAACTGATCCTGCAGGGGAACGAGGTGCTGGTGCGGGATTTGCACTCGACCAACGGGACCTTTATTAACGGGGAGCGGATTACCGAGGGCGTGCTCAAGCCGGGGCAGATCCTGCGCTTGGGCTTGATCGAGATGCGGCTAGAGACCGGCGAGCCAGCCGCCCCTAAGCGCCAAGTGTTGGAAAAGACCATCGTCATTCCTCAAGGCGTCAAGATCACCGAGCTAGAGCGACCGCGCACCACCAGTCTGGAAGGCAAAACCGGGTTCGAGAAGAAGAGCAACCGGGGCCGCCTGTTCATCATCGCCGCTGCGGTTGTGGGGCTGATTTTGGTGGTGTTACTGATCATTGTCGCGGCGGGCGGGTTTAAACCCTGAAGCCCTGGCGGGCCGGCGCGGGTCTTCAAACGGATTGCATGGACCCGATAGCTGGGTTTGGTTGGCACCGATGACCTTGCCGTATCGAATCTCGACACTGCTTTACTGCTTCAATCTTGAGGACCAGGTCTTGTTGCTGGAACGGACGCGCGAGCCCAACTGCGGGCTGTGGAGCCCGTGCGGTGGCAAGCTGCGGACCGATTTGGGCGAGTCGCCTTACGCCTGCGCGTGTCGCGAGGCGCGGGAAGAGCTGGGCCTGCACATCAAGCCCAGCGATCTGCACCTGACTGGATTGGTCAGCGAACACGGTTACGAAGGGCAGGCCCATTGGCTCATGTTCTTGTTCGAGGTCAAACCCAGGCTCCGGACTCTGCCCCCGCCCATCCCCGAGGGCCGGTTCCAGTTTTTTGCACCGGCCGAGCTGCCCAAGCTTAAACTGCCGCAGACTGACCGGGAGCAGATTTGGCCGTTGTTTTGGCGGTATCGCGGCGGCTTTTTTGCCGCTCATTGCCATTGCCATGCGGATGGCCGGCAAGAGTGGACATTGGAGGAAGCTATTGCGCCTGCTGCATTATGAGCCTTGACCCTCCGGCCCAGCCCAATCACTCGACCGGACCTTTGATCGACCTGGAAAGCGACTACTACTTCATGGGCGAAGCGCTCCGGCAGGCCGCCCGAGCTCGCGACGCTCAAGAAGTGCCTGTGGGCGCGGTGGTGGTGCGGGCTGGCCGGATCATTGGCCGCGCTTTTAACCAGGTGGAATTGCTCAAAGACGCTACCGCCCACGCCGAAATGCTGGCCATCACTCAAGCCGAGCAGGCGGTGGGGGATTGGCGGCTGACCGACTGCACACTCTATGTGACCAAGGAGCCCTGCCCGATGTGCGCGGGTGCTTTGGTACATGCGCGCTTGGCTCGAGTGGTGTTCGGCGTGGCTGACCCTAAAGCGGGCGCCGCCGGCAGTGTGATGAACCTGCTTCAATGCCCTGCACTGAATCATCGATGCGCTGTGACCGGCGGCGTTCGAGCAGCCGAAGCGCGGGCGTTACTGCAAGCCTTCTTTGCCGAACAGCGCGCCAAAGGTAAAGCAAGCGCCCAGCCCTAGCTCCGGCATTGGGCGTCGGACCAGGCCCGATCCACTTGCTCCAGTGCTGGGGCGGGTTCGCCAACCGCATGCCCAGGGCAAGCTTGGTTACGTCGGTTCGAAAGAATTCCGAGCCTCGGCAGCCGATCTTGCACTCTGAAGCACCTTCACCATCCAGCCCCATACCGCATGATCTGTACGCCTGCGCTTGCCCCACGCTCCGTGGAGGAGAGAGGCAACTTGGGACAGCCGTCTCGTGCCCTGGAGGCAGAGGGAGTCCTGCCAAAATGGGGGCGCTTGCACTATTCCTTGGAGATTGTTCTGCGACCCCTATGAAAGGGACAGCCCCGGGTGAGTTGAAGGCCAGCGGCGTCCCGAGCTTCCAGCTTCACCTCCACCCAACCCTCGAACTGCCAAGTACGCCCAAAAAGGCGAAAGAATCTCAACGTTAATAATCTCTGCGCCCTTGGCGCCTCTGCAATTTCTCGCTGCGACCGACTCCGTCGGGATGGATCGGATGCATGTCGGGGACGCGCTCTCAGCATCTGAGCTGATGCCACCCACAGAAAGAAGCCAAAGGGTTTACCTGAGGGCAGGCGCCAGCAGGGTTTGAAGCGCCAGCAAGCGGAGCACTTAAAGGCGCTGATGCGAGTGGGATGGCGTCCGCTAGCGCTGGTTTCGGCTGCGGCCCGGGCCTGGGAAAGCGACGGGTTTATAATCTCATGCTAGCGTGCGATGGCAAAAGCCCAAGCCCAGCCGCCGGAAGGCGGCTGCGCCCGATCAACCGCAGCATGGCGGCGTGACTAGTGCGCGGCACCGGCCTAAGCTGGACTTCGCAGCATGCGGCGGCATATAGGTGACATTGGGATCGCACTGCTGTTGGTGATTAGCACGGCGCTGGTTTTCGGGCGCGTGCTGGGTCACCAGTTTGTGGCTTGGGACGACGACACCCTGCTGTATGCCAATCCGCACTTGACCGGACTGAATGCGGCGACAGTTCGGTGGGCATTTACAGGGTTTGATTACGTGGTCCGGTATCAACCGCTGACGTGGCTGAGCTGGGCGGCCATCTACGAAGTCAGCGGGCGTAATCCGTTCGGATATCATTTAGCCAGTCTGGTAGCGCACAGCCTAAACGCTGTGCTGGTGTTTTTGCTGGTAGGCCGCCTGATGCAGGCAGCCTTGGGCCAGGGCAGCCCAGTCAGCCAGGCCTGGCTACGGCTGGTAGCCGGCGGCGCCGCCGCGCTGTGGGCGGTGCACCCGTTGCGGGTCGAATTGGTGGCGTGGGCCTCGGCCTTCTTGCATGAGCAGGCACTGCTGTTCTTGCTGGTATCGGCTCTGGCCTACATAGGGGCGGCGCAGGCCCAGGCGCAGCGGCGCCGTTGGCTTTACTGGGGGGCAGTGTGCGCCTATGGGCTTTCATTGTTTTCGTATCCGATCGGGCTTGGCTACGTAGCTGGGTTAGTGGCCTTGGACGTTTATCCGTTACGGCGGTTAGGCAGTCGCCCTGGCGGTTGGACCGACGCGCCGGCGCGCTGGGTGTGGCTTGAGAAGGTGCCATTTGCAGTTTTGGCGGGCTTATGCTTGGGCATCACCATCTGGGCTCGGTTGCATGTGCAGGGCGGCTGGCCCCAGGCGCCGTCGCTGGCCGAGTTCAGCCTGGCCCAACGGCTGATGCAGGCCTGTTATGTGTGGGCTTACTACGTTTGGAGACCGTGGGTGCCGTTTGGCCTAGCGCCGGTTTACACCAGCCTGCTACAGGTGCGGCCTGGTGATGCGGTGTTTGTGCAGAGTGCGGTGTTTTTGGGGTTGGTGACGGTGCTGGTGGTAACGTATCGCCGACCATGGCCAGCGGCGTTGCCGCTATGGTTCAGTTACCTGGTGCTGATGGTTCCGATGCTGGGCCTGACCGAACATCCGCACTACGCCAACGACCGTTACGCCAGCTTGGCCGGTGTGTTGTGGTCAATCGCGTTGGCGGCGGCGGGCTTGAAGTGGTGTGCAGTCGGCCACCGCCGCACGGTGGCGTTGGCCGCTGCGGCTGTGGTGGCAGTGGGGTTGGGTGTGCTGAGCTGGCGCCAAACCGAGGTATGGCGCGATAGCGTGACGTTGTTCGAACACACGCTGACGTGTTTGGGGCGGCATCCGTATCGGTTCGATTTGCATTGGCGGCTGGGGCGGGTGTTGACCAAGCAAGGCCGCTTGGACGAGGCCATCCAGCATTTGGAAACGGCGGTCCAGATTGCTCCGGGGTTTGCCGAGGCGCAATTTGCCTTGGGCGTGGCCTTCGAGCGCAAAGGCCAAGTGCCTGAGGCCATCCAGCGCTACCGGCTTGCGCTACAGTTTAACCCGGCTTATGCGGAGGCCTACGGCCGACTGGGTTTGTTGCTGGCTGCCCAAGGCCAACACACCGAGGCCATCCAGCACCTGCGTGAAGCCATACGCCTTGATCCATCCTTGGCTGAGGCACGTCGGCGCCTTACCGAGCTAGAGGCCGGCTCGCGGCAGTGAAGCTCCGGCGCAAGCTGGCCACCCGGCCTGCCCCGGGTGTGGAAGGTCAGACGCTGTGGCGGGTCTAATCAGTCGGCACCCAGCCTTTGCCAGGGATGAATTGGCGGCTACCGGACGGCTTGGAGGCGCATCCGGCCACCGACAGCACCGTCACCAGCACCAGCACTAACCAGACGATTTTCCTCATGGGCACAGTTTAAAGGGTATTGCCAAGCGGGCAAGCTCGGGCCACAGTAATAGCGGATGACGATGAAGGGCCATAAGTCGCTCAAAGGCAAGTTCATCTTGGACAAGGGCAACTTGCGGGGTTCGTTTTTCCACCGCACAGTCATCTTGGTTTGCCAACATGATGAAGAGGGTGCATTTGGGCTGGTGATCAATCGGCCCACAGCCACGACGGTGGGCGAAGCCTTGGTGGCCAACTTACCCGAGTCCATTAAACAACAGACCTTGTTCTTGGGCGGGCCGGTCCAGCCCCAGGCTCTCAGTTTCCTGCATTCCGACATTTACTTGCCCAACGCGAACGTTATGCCCGGCCTGTTGCTGGACCATTCGCTAGACACACTCATCGAATTGACCGAGGGATACTCGCCGACCAAAAAGACCAAAATCTTTGCCGGCTACGCCGGGTGGTCCCCAGGCCAACTGGACGATGAGCTCAAACGGGACACTTGGATGGTGCATCCGGCCTCGTTGGACCTGGTGTTCCACGAGCGGCCTGAAGAAATCTGGAAGATTATCCTGCGCCAGAAGGGCCTGCGCTATCGGCTGTTGGCTGATGCCCCGGACGAGCCGGCGTGGAATTGAGTGGCTGGGCCTGCAATTGCAGATTTTTCATCCCGCCAGCACGAAAACCCACGCTACCCCATGCCCACGCCTGATTCGCGCTGCCCAGGTCGGTGTCGCCACGATGCAGATGCCCACACGCGCCGGTTGCCATCGCCTTGGGTGCCTGCGAGTTCGGCTCGAAAGGCGGCCTGGAGGGTGGCCCGGTGTGGTCGGTGGCTACAGACTTGGGTCATAGCCATCCCGGGGGCTGGGCTGCTCTGGATCGGATCATGCCTGGCTGACCAAAGCCAAGGCTCGGCGGAGCCGGAGCCTGAGCTGCGGCAGCAGGTCGAGGCCGACTGGGCCAGACAGGAACAACGGTTGGGCCGGTCCGCCGATTCAGCCGAAGCGCTGGCCGCGGCTGTGGCGCGGCTGGAGAGCGTGCTGCGATATTTACGGGATCGGCTGGAGCCCGCGCGAGCGCAGTCGGTAACGGCTGCGGTGGCTGAGCTGAAGACGGTGGCCAACGATAGCGGGGCAATGGCCCCGGCGGATCGGCTGGTAGCGTATCGGAAAGCCCGGTGGTTGACTCGTGAGCTTGCACTGGAACAGTCCGGAGTCTGTGACCAACCGCTACTGTTCCTGAAACGGAACCGGTTCATCTGCCAGATGCTCCACGAATACATGGGCTATTTCTACGACTACGGCAATGTGCCCCCAGGGGGCGGTGTGTTTGTGCTGGAACGCCCCGGTTATTCGCTGCAGACGCGCGAGTTGACCAAGGGCAAGCTGCCCAAAGGCAATTTCGCCACCTTGGCCCTGTCGTACGACGCACGCACGGTCTATTTCGCCTTTGCCCAGCGGTCCGAGACCAAGCCCGATTTCTATTCGCCCCAGCGCCAATCCTTCCACTTGTTCAGCATGGCAGCGGATGGCTCGAACTTGCGGCAACTGACCTGGGGCGTGGAGGACGATTTTGACCCCTGTCCGTTGCCCGACGGCGGCATAGCGTTCATGTCCACGCGCCGAGGCGGCTTTGCCCGGTGCAACAACCCATGGGAGCCGTGTGCCAGCTACACCTTGCACCGGATGGACCCGGATGGCAGCAACATTCGAATCTTGTCGGTGCACGAGACTGACGAATGGCACCCGAGCCTGCTGCACGACGGACGGATCGTGTATATCCGATGGGATTACGTGGACCGGTCGGCTGCCAATTTCCACGGGCTGTGGACCAGCCGGCCGGATGGCTCGTGTGTTATGGCCCTGTTTGGCAACTATACCATGCGCATCAACGCCTGTTACCAACCTCGCGCCATCCCAGGCAGCGACAAGGTCATTTTCGTGGCCGGTGCGCATCATGCCGATGTGGGCGGGGCGTTGGTGCTGCTGGACCCTAACCGGGTGCAACTGGACCCTAAGAGTGGCGAAGACCGGCTGGACTCAATCCAAGTGCTCACCCCGGAAATCTGTTTCCCCGAATCGGTGGGCTGGCCCAAGAGCTACTTCCACAGTCCCTGGCCGTTGTCGGAGGATTGCTACCTGGTATCGTTCAGCTTCGATCCACTGCCCGGCATGAGTTCGGGCGAAGGCCGGGATACACGTACCGGGCTGTATTACTTCGACCGGTTCGGCAACTTGGAACTGCTATATTGCGACCCGGGTATCTCCAGCATGTATCCCATCCCATTGAAGCCCCGGGCTAAGCCGCCTGTGGTGGCTTCGGTGCTGGACCCGAGCCTGGAAGGCGAGGGCGAGTTCTTGTTGACGGACGTGCGGCGGAGCCTGTTCCCCATGCCACTCAACCGGCCCATTCGCGAGCTGCACGTGTTCCAGATTCTGCCCAAACCCGCCCCGCACGCGGTGAACCAACCGCGCTTGGGTCACGCCAATGCCGAGTCTGCCCGGCTGTTGCTGGGTACCGTGCCGGTCGAGCCCGACGGCTCGGCTTACTTCCGCGCGCCGGCGGCCAAACCGCTTTATTTCCAGGCGGTCGATGCCGATGGTCGGGCGGTGCAGACCATGCGCAGCGTCACTTACTTGCAGCCTGGGGAACGCCGCGGCTGCGTTGGCTGCCACGAGCCCACCGGCGCAGCCGCAGTCAATCGGCCCGTCCAAGCTTTCCTTCGACCACCATCCCAATTGCAGCCCGGGCCAGAGGGCTCCAAGCCGATGAATTTTACCCGGTTGGTGCAGCCTGTGTTGGATGCGCATTGTGTCCGCTGCCACGACGGCCAACCTGGCCCGGGCAAAAGCAAGCTGGCCCTCACGTCCGAACCGGTCCGAACCTTCTCGCGCGCTTACGTCAACCTCAAACCGTATCTGCGCTGGTACGAGTGGGGCGGCGCTACCATCAGGGAGATCACTACCCGGCCAGGCGAAGCGGGCGCCGATGCCAGTCCCCTGACGCGGATTTTGGACGATGCGGTGCATCGGCCTGCCTTACAGTGGAGCGAGGCTGACCGACGCCGGATTTACCTGTGGCTGGACGCCAATGCGCCCTTCTACGGCACCTACTCAGTCCAAGACCACGCTGCACAACGCCGGGGCGAGCAAGTGCCCCTGCCGACCCTGCAGTGAGGTGAACGGACCGCAGCAGGCCCGACCAAATCAACCCGGCCAAGCCGGCACCTACGGTCCGAATCCAAACCAGCCACTCTGGTTTGTGCCCAGGAAGAACCCTGCGCCATTGGTCAGGCTTTGCAGCACCACACCCTGCAACGGTAACCGCCGGCCTTGATAATTCAACGTGCCGGTCAGACGGCCATCGGCGCCATTGAGCTTGAGCGTCAGACTCAGCGGCCCGCAGGGCAAGAAGGCGTTGTTGCTCAACACAGTGATGCAGTTGGTTAACGGCTCAGCCAAATTGCCACCCAGCAACACCACCGGCGCATTGCTCAATTGGAGCACCGGACGACTAAACCTGTAGCACGAAACCAGCAACACGGTTTCCAACTGAAACGGTCCGGGATGATAGCGGTCGGTGGTGGCGGGCTTGATCCAGCTTAGTGGCGCTTGTGCCAAGTTGGTTGGCCAGGCTGGAGTCTCTGGAAGGCCGGCCCAAGCCAGGATCGAACCGCGCCCGCCGTAGAGCGAAGCATACAGCGGCCACAGGCCATTGGTGTTAACCTGGGCGCTGAGGCTCATCGGCCGGTTATCCGCCAGGGTGCCCACCAGACTGAGGCGACCGGCGTTGTTCACCAACGCCACGGCTGGGCTGTCACCGGTGGGCCGGGTCGTGTCGCCCGGCTCGTGTGTGCCGCTGAGCAGCAAGGTGTATCGGCCCGCGTAGGGCGAGGCGCCCGGGGCATAGACCGGGACGCGGTCGCCCACCAACTCAGCCGTCCAGGCGCCATCGGCGCTGCGCACCCAACCCCACAAGTCGTTGGTGCCTGTGCCGCCAATGTTCAACTGCCACTCCACATACAGGTCGTCCCCGGTGCGGCGCACAAGCCGGTTGGTTGCGCGGCCATTTAGGTCGAATTGGCCGCTCATACTCAACCGCTGGCCTGCCACCTGCATCGAGGCCGAGTAAGTGCCACTGGCGCGCAAGGCCAGTGAAAAAGCACCTGACCGGTCGTGGGTCACCCCACCCGATTCGTAAAACAAGCCATTGAAGCTGCCTACCCAACCCAGGAATGGGTTGGCGACAAAATTCGCTTCCAACACTAGATTCGACACCATGAAAAACCGCATCTGGGGCTGCCCACTGACAAACAGCACGGGGCCATCCTCGCCCAGTCTCCCGACCCAGTTTGAAAACAGATAGCCAGGCCAGGCTGGACGCGCTTGGATCGAATGCGTGGTGTGCAGGGTCAGCAACCGGTTTGTGCCGGGCGGGCTGAGTGTGCCTTGGCCCCGGACCAGCACTCGCAGCGGGCTCGAGACTGCTATGAAAAACTGGCGCGCCACCTCTGCCGCCGGGTTGTCCGAGGCGTCCCAAGCGCGCGCGCGAATAACGTTTGTGCCGGGCACCAGGCCAATCAGCGGCCCTGACCAGCCCAGTGGCCCGGTGATGGTCGAGTTGAAGATCGAATGCACCGGCCCCAAGCCTGCCAGGTTCTCGACCCAATAATCGATGCGCGCTACACCTGCGTTGTCGGTGGCCGTGCCTTTGACCGACAAGTGCATGTTGGTCAGTCGCGCACCCGGCGGCGGAAAACTGATACTGAGCGAAGGCCGTTGAGTGTCTGGACCGCGGACTTGAGTGGTGACGGTGGCCTGGTTGTCCGCCGGGTTGAGGTCCAGCGCGTAGCTGGTGGCCTCCACGGCGTTGGTCAACCGACTGCCGCTCACCGGTTGCAGCAGATACTCGATCACCAACCCACTCCCGGAGGCTAGGTCGCCCAACAGCAAGTCCAGCAAACCCTCGCGCCAACTCTGCGGCACTGAGGCGGATACAAACTGGGCGTTGGTGGGGAAGAAACAGGTCAGAATCACGTCCCGCGCCACGGCCTGGCCGTGGTTGGTCACCGTCACAGTGCACCGCAGCAGTTGGCCCAGGGCCACTGGGTCAGGGAAATCGTACAACTTCACCTGCAGGTCCGGCGTCGCGCGCCGCAACGCCTCGCCAGCATCTAACCGCCCGTACCCATAAAGTGGGTGCCAGCCATTGGTGTAGGTGACTTTGCCGATCTTTACGCAGGAATCTCGCATTAGGGCTCGCACCTCGGAGGCTGTGAGCAGCGGATTAGCCGAAAGCAACAGCGCACCTACGCCGGCTGCCGCTGGTGCGGCGGCTGACGTGCCCCCAAAATGCAGGTCGTAGTCCAGGGTCGGCGCAAATGGATCGTACGCATACCCGTCTGTTCCCGTCCGATCCGTGGTGATGATGTCGCTCCAGCCGCCGCTGCTGGGGGCCAAGAAGTCCAGGCCTAGCCCAAACTGACTATAGTCAGCGCGCAAGTCAGCATCGGTGCTGGCGCCCACCGCGATCACATCCGGGTGTCGGGCAGGAAACTCGATAGCTGTGATGATGTCCGGGTTACCGCTGGCCAGTGGCAACTCGCTCAGCTCCGGATACACCCACACCATCCCATCGGTCGGATCATACACCCACACGTAAAGCCCGTCTTCCAATTCACTGGATGTGTAGCAGCTAAAGCTCAGGATTTCATCGCCCGCCAGCGCAATCAACGGGGTGCGGAGCTCGCTCCAGCCTCCGTGCCGCACGTACCCGGAGCGTGCAGATTGCTTTCCACCCGTGCCGGTCAACGCCCGGTTGGTAGTCACCGTCCAGGGCTCACTACCCGGGGAGGCATCGGTCACCCAGCCTGGCGGCGGAAAGGTGTTACCCTCGAAATCTTGGCGGCCGCCGGGGCCCAGAGCCGAGTTGACCAGCGTCAAGCCGTCGCCTCGGACGAGCGCCACGTTATCGATCATGACGAGGTCTTCGCCCTCACTGCCCAGACTGTCTTTGCGATACTCGAAGCCGATCCGGAACCAACCCGGCCCCACGGCTCGCCCAACGGGCACTTCGAATCGGCTGACTTGCCAGCGGCTAGCGCTGTTGCCTGAGGCGGCAAAGATCGGGCAGCCATAGCCGCCCCGACCCGACCGGGCTGCCCAACCCAGGGCCTCACTGACCACCCGCGATTCGGCAAAGGCCAGGCTGATGCTCAACACGTCTGCACCCCGCCACCAGCCGCCGTAGTAATCGCGTCCCGCGGCGTAGTAAATCGCCTCGGCCATGTCAGCCGCCGCCACCGCCCAATCGCCTCGAATGACCTTGACCGGCATGATTCGGCACCCAAAGGCCACCCCCACGCCGCCGAGCTTGTTGTTGCCCACCGATGCCACCACGCCGGCTGTGGCGGTGCCGTGGTCGTCATACAGGTCCGCCGGGCTGGGGTCATGATCGGCGTCAAAAAAGTCCCAGCCGTGTCGGTCGCCCACGTAACCGTTCCAATCACTGTCAAAGCCGTCCTCAGCCGCATTCACAAATAGGTTGGCGCTCAGGTCCGGATGATCCAACTGCACCCCGTCGTCCAGCAACGCCACCACAATGTCAGCCCGGCCCGTGGTGACCTGCCATGCTTCAAGCACGTCGAGGTCTGCACCGGAGCGGCCGCCGGTCTGACCAGTATTTTTCAAGTGCCATTGGAACCGGTAGTACCTGTCATTGGTCTGGCGCCGCACTTGGCTGATGAAGTTTGGTTCAGCCCAGGCCACCTGCGGGTCGGTCATGCGCCGGTTCACCTCAGCCAACAGCTCCTCAGCATTAGCGCTGGGCAAAGTCAGCACAAAGGTGTCGCTCCCACCCGCCAACCGACGGGCTCGCGGCCAGTCCGCTCCAAAGTAACGTTGCGGATCGGTGCCCGGGCGCAGGCAGACGATGATCTCCGAAGTCGGTACCAGCCACAACCGATCCTGCGGGTCCACAAACACCGGGTTAGCCGCGGCCAAGCCTGGCAGTTGGCGGATGGCCTTCAGGTTGTGGTTCAGCTCGGTGGCCGCTTCCACTGGTGCGGCAGACTGGCGGTGGGCTCGACGCAGCAGGCGGTAACCGCGCCCGACCTCCCATGCCACTGTCCAGTCGGTCAACACCATGCGTGGGCGGCCTAGTTCCTTCATGACTGCATCGATGTTGGTCCCTGTGGCGGCGCGCACCGCCACCACATCCACCAACCGATGCAGGGCGCGTCTGCCGGTGGGCGTTAAATACCCGTCCCCAACGTCCACCGTCGGCAAGCTGGCCAGTCGCGGCGGTGGAGCCTGGGGCTTGGCCCGCTGCGCAGCCGTCGGCAGTGTCGCCGCCAGCAGCCATCCAGCCCAACACAACCACAGGCACACTGCCAAACCACCGGTCCCGCAGGGCTGTGTGCCCGGCCAACAGCGTCTCAACAAGTTCACGGTCTTGCTTCGGTTCGTCATCACATCAGTCTGCCCGACCAACCAGCCGGGCCCAGTAGGCCAAACTCAGCTAAACCCGCGCCAACGGCACAGGCTGCATCTTGCTGCTTGCCTGCGGCCATAGACTCCCAGGCTGGCACCGTTTTGCAAGGTCCGGCTGAACATGGCCTTGTGGGTCGGGTGCTTGGTTCAATCTGCCGCAGGCTGATACATCGAGCGGCGGCAGACGGGACGCGGGCGCTGGCACGCTGCTCGGTAGCCGGCCGCCAGCCCACACCTGCGGCCACAGCACCAAACCGCCCTCCGGAGGCCCAGCCCTTTGTAGCCGGCGACCTGCGTCGGCGGAACGATCCGTAGCGGCCGGCATGAGCCGGCGGAAAAACCCGTAGCCGCCGGCGTAAGCCGGCGGAAGGCAGGAAAGGGGGACGCGCCCTACCGCAGCCGAGATGCGAATCGGCACTTGCTGCGTCGCCCAGGCCGGCCTTAAGCTGTCGGGCCGATAACACCATTTAACCCAGAGACCATCGCTATGCCACGCAAACTCAGTTGCATCGCACCGGATTGGTGGGATTACACCACCCTGGACGACGATATTCTCCGAGCCGCCGCCAAGCTCACTCCAGAAAAGATGCTGAAGCTGTCGCGCCCCGGGTTCAAAGTGGTCTTTTACGAGACCTTGGAAGAGTTTTACCTGGCTGAAGCGCTGGAATACATCAACGCCTGGCGTCAGTCCACCGAAGACAACCCGGTGGGCATCTGCGGCCCCATCGGTCCCACCGAGCAGCTTCCGTTGGTGGCGCGGCTGGTCAACGAACTGAACTTGAACATTCGCTCGGCCCATTTCTGGGCCATGGACGAATGGTGCATCGACGGCAAGGAAGTGCCGGTGACCCATCCGTTGTCATTCGAGCGGTGCGACCGCGAGTTGTGCTTCAACCGCATCCGCAAAGAGCTGCGCATGCCCGATAGCCACCTGCACTTCCCCAAAGCCGACACCACTGCCTACCGCCAAAGCTGGAATGCTGGTGTCCGATGCGCCGTCATGCAAGGTGGCCAGGGCGACGCGAAACATTGGGCCTTCAACGACCCGTTCCCGCGCAAAGGCAAATACAAACATGCCCCGCCTACCCCAGCCGAGTACCGCAAGTTAGCCACACGCGTGGTGGATTTACATCCCCTGACCATCGCTCAGAACGCACGCACCAGCGGCGGCGGCAACATCGCCATGATCCCTACCCAAGCCGTGACTGTGGGGCCAGTGGAGACTTGGCAAGCCGAGAAGGTCTCCATCTGGCACGCTGGCCGGCACGATAACCCCTTCGGCCAACGACTCACCACATTCATGATTGCCCATCGCATTGTGGACACCTCAGTGCCCATGTCGCTGCTGGCCGATCATCCCAACGTGCAGTTCAACTTTTACCGACCCGGCCTGGGCACCTGCGAAGTCGAGATGCACTGACCCAAACCGCCAGACTCCGAAACAGGACCCTACTTGCTCAGACCGATCTGGGCTCCGAGCAGCACGCGCGCGGTCGTTGCCCGGCGGGCACGGAACCCCACGGCCACAAGCCGGTCCTGCCCTGACCGCCAACTTGCACTTGGGCGGTGCACTTCGGCCGCCCACCCTTCGGTCCGGGCACCGGGATTGCATTTGACTGGGCGGCGAAATTTTGGGCGCCGAAAACTACTGGTGCGCCCAGCGGTCCAGGGCATCGCTGGCCCTTGTGCGACCGCCACCGTCCACAATTGCACTTGGGGTGTGAAGCATGGGGCATGCGCCATGGAGCATGGAGCACGGAGGTGGGAGCTGGGAGCGGGCCTCTGGTCATCAGCAGCAGCCCGCCTTTAGGCTGTGAGAGGAGTCCGCGCCGGGTGAGCCATTGGGCACCACCTTGCTCGTGACCGCTGGAGCAAACCTGACCAACGGCGACTCGCTCACGGGGCACGTCCCCCTTTTCCACATGCTGCGTGCCAGATGAGTCCAGGTTCCAGAACCGACCGCACATCAGGGTGTCGCCACTGGCTCGGCGCTGGGCGGTGTGGCAGCCAAACAGCATTGGAGTGCCGATAAATCTCAGCGCCTCTACCGCTGCCCCTCCATTCCTCCTCCAGACCGACGTTGTCTGCCGGATCCGACGGCCCAAGGGGTCGCAGCTCCACTGGCCCTGCCCCAGCACCGGTGTGGGCTATCCCATCGGCTTTCCACCTCTGCGAAGCGGTCGCAAGCATTGCAGCAGTTGGTGGCGGTCATCCAAGCCATGGCCGTCGCTCGCGCGCTAACCTGGTTTGTTGGCCGGACGGTGGGAAGGCGTGAACCGGTCCCCAAAATCGGGCCGCGGTTGCGTTCAGAGGCTCTGCCCGCCCACAGCGTCCTCGGTCACCGCCACCAACTGCTGCGCCACGTGGTACCAGTCCAGCCGCTGTTGTGGCTTGACGCCACCACTCGGCGGCCAGCCGTCACAGCCACAACAGCCCGTTTTCAATCATCGGCAGGCTGGCCTTGGCGGTTGGGGTTGGGGTCATCCGTGGGCTGGGCACCCAAGGGCTTCAACGCCAAGGCCAGAAGAGAAGCCACTAAGAAGGCCCTGTGGGCTAACTCAGTAGCCAATCCCGCTGCCTTGCTGTCTGGGCGGATGGGGCTTTGCCTGCGCCTTTGCGTTAAACTGGCAATACTACGGAAGCGGCGGGGTGGCATGGAGCTTAGGCTTGGCCAAGGTGCTGGAGAGACCGGTTTAGGAGCTAGGGGCGGATGCGCGGCTAGTCGTTGCGACCCTCAGGCCAGCAGCCTGGCGCTGCACACGGCGTCCAAGGAACTTAGGCCCGTCCGATTGGGCCTTAGACCGAGGGCACAGGGGGCTACACTGCCGAGCTGCGATGCTTCGGGGGTGTAAGGTTGTGCAGAGATCCACACCAGCTCTGCTTGGTTTGTCAACTCGTGTGCAAGCGGTGGGCTGGAGTGCCTTGAGGGCTGCGGCTTGGGCTGTTGGGCGGATCCGTTTCGACGGAGGCGCTTGGGCTCAGAGACCGACAAACCGCAGAAGCGCAAAGAGCGCAGAGATAGGCGGCGCTGAGATTTCTTCCTGTCGTTGCGGTTGGATGGTTGGCCGGAACTGGGCTGGTGGTTTCGGCGGGTCGTTGGGACTGCCGGGCCAGCGGCGGGTGGCCTCCGCCCAGTTTGGGGTGTACAACGGGCTGTCAGCGTGCCCACAAGGCCTGATGAGGGATGCGCGGATTAGCAGCCCGCGACACCAGCAGGCCGCCAGCCTGCGCTGGGGGTGGTTGCGGCGTGCGGCCCCGTGTCGGGTGCTTAGGCCGGTTCGAATTTCGGTCCTTAACCCTTGGGATTTGTTTCGCGCCAGGGATTTGGTGCCCCGGATTCGGTGGCTGGCCCGGCGCTGCACTTGATCGCAAAGGGAAGGTTTCACACAAGCAAGGGGGGCGCAACAGTCCGTGCTCCGAGGCGCTGCTGGTCGCAGCGCGACCGACATCACACTCAAGGGAGCTCGGTCATGAGCTTGGAGTCTGGCGGTGCAGGCCGCAAGGCGCCAGGGTGGAATTTGAGCTGTCCGCGAAGCTCTGTTGGATGTGGTCTTTGGCGGAGGGGTTCTCGGGCTGCTACTGCGCAAGCCCAAAATGCCGCTGGAGAAACTGGCTCAAGTGCAGGTGTAGCTCATGGCTGTGCTGCGGTGAATCCAGCGGGCCAGTAGTCATTTCGTGCAATTCGGCACTGGGGATGGCGCGGGCAAGCTGTTGGGCAGACTCGAAGGGGTGGATCGGGTCAAGCCGACTGCCCAACACCAGGGTAGGCGCGCTAATTGCCTTCAGGTCGGCGCAGTCTGGCCAGGGCACAGCTCTGGCAAAAGCTTCGAGGCGCGCTGCAGCCCATTGGGGCTGAGGCGCGGTAAACTGCAACGCCAACAACCGAGCCGTGTCAGGATACTGCTGGAGGGTCTGGCGGTATTCCTCGGTTTGCAGAAACAGGGCGCGGGCTTGAGGCGGCTGATGCTGGCGCAGGAGGCGCGCCATCAACTCGAACATGTGCGCTGCCCATGGGTGCGGTCGGTCCAGCCACGCAGGCCGGATGAGCACCAGGCCTTGGACCCGTGCAGGGAAGCGTAACGCGAGGTTCAGCGCCACCCCTGCCCCCAGCGACATACCGCCCACCACAGCGCGGTCCAAGCCTAGATGATCCAGCAATGCCCGTAGATCATCGGCAAAAGTGTAAAAGTTGAACTGGGCTGGGTCGGTGGGCGGATCGGTTTGGCCGTGGCCCCGAGCGTCCGGAGCGATCAGCCGCACACCCGTAAGGGGGCGGAGCAGACTGCAGAGCAGTTGGGCGCTGCCCCCCAAACCGTGGTGCAGCACCAACGGCAGCCCGGCCCCGCGGTCCAGATAGTGAAACCGGATGGACTGATGTCTGAAGGTCGGCACGGCACACGGGCTGGGCTGGACAGCAGTTTCAGGCCAGCACCCTCAGCCCGGGCGGGCTTGTCGGCGCGCCTCGGCCCACCGCTGTGGCCCAGCTCAGATCGAATCGGCGTACTTTTGCATGGCTTTTTCCTGGCGCTCGATGCTTTCGACCAGTTTGAACTGGGTGCGGCACCGGTCCAGGTTGTGGTGGGGCCGGTGCACGCGGAAGTAAGTGTCGCCGCTGAGGAAATCGGTGAGGAACCGAATGCCGATGGTGAAGGTGATCAGCTTACCCGAAAAGGCGATGAGGGCGCGCTCGTGCTTGGTCAAGAACGAGCCGGCTGTCTCCAGATAGCCGCGGACCAAGGCCTTAAACACCGGCATGCGCATGTGCACCTTGGACAAGTCCAGCTCGTCTTCCACGGTGGGGCTGGTGGTGGTGCGGACCATGTCGCCAAAGTCATACAACACGCACCCGGGCATGACCGTGTCCAGGTCCACCACGCACACCGCTTCACCCGTCTCCACATCGAGCATGACGTTGTTGAACTTGGTATCGTTGTGGGTGATCCGCTCCGGGATTTTGCCTTTGGCCAGCCCGTTCAAGATCACGTCCACGATGTTTTCTCGTTTCAGCGCAAACTCGATTTCTTTCTTGGCTTCGGCTGCTCGGTTGAATTTGTCCTCCTGAATCGCCTTTTGGAGCGCGGTGAACCGGTGACGCGTGTCGTGGAAGTGTGGGATTGTTTCCACCAGTCGGGGTCCGGGTAGGTCCACCAACAGACTTTGGAACCGCCCAAAGGCCTTCCCGGCCTCATAAGCTTGCGAGGGGCTCTCGACTGCCTCATAGGTTCGGGCTCGTTCCACGAAGGCAAAGGTACGCCAGCATTCGCCATCGGCGGTCCGCAGGTAAGGTTTGCCCTCCCAGGTAGGGATTACCGTCAAGGTGCGGCGCGAGATGTCCCTGACGCCCTGCTCCATCAGTTTGCGGCGTTGATGAGTGGTGACCCGTTGGATGTTGCTCATGACCCCGTCGGGGTCTTTGAACACGTTGGTGTTGATCTTTTGGTGCACGTAACGGACGTGCACGCCGCCTTGGTTGTAGGAGGCAATGTAGGTCTCGTTGATGTGCCCAATCTTGCACGGCTCGGCATGCAGCAGGTCCCCGTAAATGTGAAACTGCCGGGATACCTCTAGGATTTTCGCTTCCGGGTAGGTGGCCATAGTTCTGTCGTTCATGTAGCCTGTCTCCGGCCCTGCCGACAAGCAAATCGTCTGCCACAAGGCCGAGCTGGCTACGATAGTGCTTCTCAGAGATCAGTAACCCGCGGTCCGGCAACGAGCGGCTCGGTGCTCGACCGGCTCAGCCGCGCTTGTCTCGAACAGGGAACACGCATCAGCACCTGGCGACCCCAGCGCCCCGCGCCACCTTAAGCAACCGCCCTGGCAGGCTGCTTTCGGCGCAGGAGTGTGACCCCCGGCCCCCAGCCAGAGGCTACCCTTTCAGATGCTCTGGGTTGAGCGGCTGAAGGTCTTTGGGCACAAACCGGCCGTCTTTGCGGATCAGCTCGCCGTCGAACCACACCTCGCCACCGCCCCAGTCCCGCCGCTGAATCAGCACCATGTCCCAATGGATGGCTGACCGGTTGCCATTATCGCATTCTTCGTAAGCTTGGCCGGGCGTCAGGTGCAGCGAGCCCGAAATCTTTTCGTCGAACAAGATGTCGCACATGGGCTTCAGGATGTAGGGATTTAGCCCCAGGGAAAACTCGCCCACATAGCGAGCGCCCGGGTCCGTGTCCAGAATCTCGTTGAGGCGTTTGGTGCCGGGGCCGGCCTCGGCTTTGACAATGCGCCCGTCCTTGAACTCAAGCCGCACATTCTCGAAGCGCGTGCCGGCGTAAAGGGTTGGGGTATTGAACTGGATGACGCCATTGACCGAGGTCTTCACTGGGCAGGAAAAGACTTCGCCATCGGGAATGTTGCGATCGCCCTTGCACATCTTGGCGCCGATCCCTTTGAGGCTGAAGGTGAGGTCTGTGCCCGGGCCTTTGACGTGCACCCGGTCCGCCCGTTTCATCCGCTGCCACAACGGGATCATGGCGCGGGCCATCTTTTGGTAGTTCATCGTGCAGACGTCGAAGTAGAGGTTCTCGAAGGCCTCGGTACTCATGCCGGCAGCCTGGGCCATGCTGGGGGTGGGCCAGCGCAACACCACCCAACGGGTCTTGCGTACCCGCCAATTCAACACCGGTCGTAACGTGCGTGAATACAACGCCAGCCGGTCGCTGGCCACGTCGGACGTCTCGTTCATGTTGGCGCTGCCCCGCACCGCAATGTAGGCCTGCATCTTCTTGATCCGCGCAAGCTCGATGTCGCGGACCAAGGCCGCGTGCCGGCTGTCGGTGCCCAACAACATTTCGCGGCTGATGCGGCTGTGGCGCACCTCGACCACCGGGATGGCCCCGGCCCGGCGCGCCGCCCGCACAAGCTCGACGGTAAACTCGTCAGGCACGTCAATCGCCTCGATCAATAACCGGTCGCCTTTCTTGAGCCGAATCGAGTATTCCACTAGTAATCGGGCCAGCTTGGTGTAACGCGGGTCAGTCATAGTTCGGCTGCTGAACCTACTGACCTACCGGGGCTTGTCGAGCCTCAGTTGGTCCCCGAAGCAAGCGCCTCGCTGCCGCTCACGTTGCAAAACCACAGCCTTGAGCATGCAGCATAGGGCATCGGGTCCAGAAGGACCAGGGACTGAAGACGGCAGACAGACCAGCCCCAACGGGGCTGCGGTGCATCAGCCCAGGGCAAGCGCAGCGCCGCCCTGGGAAAACAGCACGCCATTTTCCTCTCGATCTTTGCCTCCGTCTCCAGAACAGGTCGGTCTGGTCAGTGGGCCGCGCCAGGCCACCTGTAGCGCAGAATGGCGTTGTGCTGTAGCGCCGACTGGTAGTCGGGGGACCGTTCGGTGGTTCGGACGGTTTGCGAATTGTGGGCTGGGGATTCAAAGCGGCGTCAAAGCCGCCGCCCTC
>Ga0078972_1001582_pt1 | contig 84081 bp, 62 predicted proteins | sample YelNatPaOPGAMG01_FD_67568 | JGI IMG/M metagenome (GOLD analysis project Ga0078972, IMG submission 67568) | Hot spring thermophilic microbial communities from Obsidian Pool, Yellowstone National Park, USA - OP-RAMG-01 (SPADES assembly) (version 2) | ecosystem: Environmental > Aquatic > Thermal...
ATAAATTAATGTTATTTATAGAATATAAATGTTCTAAATTATGAATTTCTTTGCAATAAATATGAAAATATTTTCATATACTCAATTATTTCTCTCAAAAAAGTAACGAACGTATAGATAGCAGATCAGACAGGCATCGATCAGGTCGTCTATCCCTTATTGTGTTCTACCTGGGGCTAGCGCGAGCCTAGCTTTTGACCAGGCAAAGGGACGAAATGGGCGATAAGGCAAACTGGGATTAAATCCCTGAAATCGCGTATTCTCTGCTGGTACGAAACGGGTGGCTCAGAAATCCCCCCCCAGCTCATCCCCTCAAGTGTATTCTCTGCTGATACGAAACGGGCATCGCTCTTATATACTATACTTTTGCACTTTTTCTCTGACCCCTTGATTTTAGTGGGTTTGGTATGAAAGATAATTTTCAAGAAGTTCAAGGCATGGGGAGAGTTCTGCAAAAGGGTAGTTATATATCAGACACCATAAACCCTATATCAGAACAACCATAAACCCTCAAATGGGCTTAGCTCTTATTAGGGTTATGTCTCTTTAATGGTAGCTAATAAGTAAGAGCGACGGGCATCCCCCTGGCGTAAGGAGTAGCGATCTTCGAGTACAGAAATATCCCCCCCCAAAAAAAATATTAGAGTGCCATGCCTGTTTGCCCTATCTCGAGGTAGCGATACGAAGTGAAATCTGCCGATAAGGCATAAAATTTCAAGTTGTGGATAGCACAACTTCTATTTAGCCAAATTTCTATATTCTATACTTTTGCACTTTTTCTCTGACCCCTTGATTTTAGTGGGTTTGGTATGAAAGATAATTTTTAAGAAGTTCAAGGCATAGGGAGAGTTCTGCAAAAGTGTAGTATATTAATATTGGGATATTTATTGAGAAGACAAGTGTAAAAAAACAAGCTCGATCAGTTCCTTGGCCAACTCGATCGGTTCCTTGGCCAAGAGTGAGGAGACTTTTAGCAAAGACAAGAACTTCTAAACTAATTTTAAGGGACGAGCCTTTATTTCGAGCCTTTATTTTAGGAAACAAGTCTTTCTTGGAAAGCTTCTCTTTTGTGGCATAAAGAGTAAAAATCATACTTGACAGCTTAAAATTCACAATGCTATAATCCAGAAAATCAAATTCCATGAAACTATTCTCAATCTCAATTCCCCAGCAAGTGATGTCGCAAGCGATGTATTTTTTATGTCGGTTTGTCAAAATTTCGTTTGAAACTTAGCTGAATTTCTGCTATCCTTTTATAGAGATTTAGTGTTATATTTAAGGTTATAGTGAAAATGTTCATTTTTGAGGTTAGGAGGGATGCATGGGACATGGCATTCATTTTCTCAGTTATGGTGAGTCGATTTTCTGGACCCTGCTTATCAGTGGGATATTAATTGTATTTTCAAAACTGGCTCTGAGCAAAAAAAATCTGGGCGTACCAGAAGGGCTTCAGAATCTAGCCGAGGGCTTGGTTGAATTTATGCTCGGCATGTTTGAGCCAGAGCTGGGCAAGAAGGTAATGCCCCTTGTCCTGCCTTTCCTTGGTGCATTTTTTCTCTTCATTCTGATCTCAAATATCTTTCTCCTCATCCCATTCGCTCAATGCCCAACCGGCGATTTAAGCACCACAGCCGCACTTGCGGTCATCTCGCTTGCTGGAGTACATATTCTTAGTATTAAACTGAAGGGCTTCAAAAAATACGTATATGATTGGTTTAACCCCTATCCAGAGTTAACCGCCAAAGCCGAGGGTGAGGAAGAGGGGAAAGTAGGCCCGCTCAAATCTATCTTTAAGAAAATCAGCGGCTTTCTTTACTCTGGAATGATGAGAATTATTGTCTCTCTGCTGATCATACTCCACGTCATGGATAATTGCGCCCGGCTCTTATCTCTTTCTTTTCGACTTTTCGGTAATATCTTCGGAGAGCATACGGTATATGCCATGGTTTCACAGGTAGCCATGGGCAGTTATCGAATGGTAATTCCCCTGTTCATCCCGTTGTTAATTCTCTTATTGGATGTTTTAGCGGCTACTATTCAAACAGCCGTATTTTGCATGTTGAGCACTTTTTACCTAAAAGAGGAAGCTGCGATTCACCATTAAAAAGTGAGCAGCAATACGTCACTTTAACCTAATATTTATGGAGGTACAACGTTTATGGATAGCATGATTGTGCTGAAAATGGTTACCACCTTTAGTGCTGTAGTTGCTATTGCTATTGGAGCCCTGGGAGCTGCTATCGGTATGTCAAAAATCGGAATGGCCGCTCTGGAAGGTATTGCCAGACAACCAGAGATGGCTGGAAGAACCTTTACCACCATGCTGATCGCTATGGCTCTGATTGAAGCCTTGGCTATCTATTGTTTGCTGATCTCCTTGGTCCTTATCTTCGGTAATCCGTTCATACATTAAAAATCAGGATGTAGAAGGGGAGCCTTTTCACATCCACCTAGAATAAGGTGAATAAAATATGCTAGGGTTCAGTTTTTTTAAATTTCTCTTTAGCATACTAAACTTTGTCGTGCTCATGGTCATCCTCAAAAAACTCTTCTTTAAGCCGATCATGAATGTCCTAGAGGAGAGGAAGGCTAAGGTAGCGGCTGAGCTGGCCAAGGCGGATGAAGCAAGAGCAGAAGTGGCCAAATTGAAAGAGAGCGGAGAGAAGATTATTCTGACAGCCAGACAAGAAGGAGAGTTGATTCTCAAAAAGGCTCGAGAGAATGCGGATCAGGTGATTGCTCAGGCTAAGGCTGAGGCAAATAATATTGTTCAGGAAGCCAAAGCCAGCATTGAGCGCGAAAAAGAGGAAATCCGCCGAGAGATGTATTCTGTATTGATCGATTTAGTCTCCTTAGCTTCCAGAAAAGTCATGTATGGATCAATTCATGAGGATTATCAGAAAGCATTAATCGAAAGTGCTGTTGGGCAGAGCCTTAAGCAGGCATATCTGCGAGGAGGAATGGCTAATTAACTTTTAATTTCCGAGTAACCGATCCCTGGATCACAGGATGGCCATTATTAGGGGCAGAGGCGGCGATGGTTACGGGGAACCGCCCCCTGGATCACAGGATCGTCAAGGAAGGCTTCAAGGTTATGAAAGATATTTTACAGCAGGATTTGAAAGAGGTTCTCTCTGAATGTAAATTACCGCTGGTCCTCCTCACCTCTGTTCCTCTCAATAATAATTTTGTCAGCAACCTGGAACAAAAGCTGTCTGAAATTGCGGACCGGAAAATCGAAATTCGGGTTTTTGAGGATTCGAAGCAGGAAGGAAGTGTTCTTTTCCTCACCGAAGACTTGAAAATCAACCTGGACATCCGTCATTCCTTTGCTGATTCGCTTGAGGAAAAGCTTCGGATGTTGCGGGAAGGTATCGATGTGGCCAAGGTCCAGGATGTAACCAGTCAGATCAGGCAGATTATTGAGAGCACAGAGCCGGCGTTCAAAGTGGATGATATCGGCCGCGAGGGGGTGGTTCTGGAGGTTGGAGATGGAATCGCTCGGGTTTCGGGGTTAGGAAAGGTCGGCTACAACGAGGTTGTCCAGTTTGAAAACGGCGGCTATGGCCTAGCCTTCAACCTGGAACGCAACAGTGTAGGTTGTATTTTGCTCACCCCCGAAGAGGAAATCCCTGAGGGGAGCCGAGTGGTCAGCACCGGCAAACTAATGCAGGTCCCAGTTGGCGATGGGATGATCGGACGAATCGTCAATGCTGTGGCCGTGCCTATTGATGGCAAGGGAAGGATTGAGTCCAATAAGTTTCGGCTGATTGAGCGCAAAGCTCCTGGAGTTATGCTCAGAAAATCGGTCTGCGAGCCGGTTCAGACCGGAATTAAAGCCATTGACGCTCTGGTCCCGATTGGGCGAGGCCAGCGCGAGTTGATTATTGGTGATCGAAAAATCGGCAAGACCGCTCTGGCCGTAGATACGATTATCAATCAGAAAAACTCTGATCTAATCTGCATCTATTGTGCTATCGGACAAAAAGCAGCCGCGGTAGCCAAGGTGGTCCATGTCCTCCAGAAAGAAGGGGCCTTGAAGCACACGATTATTGTGGCTGCTCTGTCGAATGAGCAGACTGCCTTCCGCTTCCTGGCTCCCTACACTGCCTGTGCCATTGGCGAGGAATTTATGGAGCAGGGCAGGCATGCCTTAGTCATCTACGATGATCTTTCAAAGCACGCCATGTCGTATCGAGAAATGTCAGCTCTGCTCAAACGGCCAATCGGACGTGAGGCTTATCCGGGAGATATTTTCTATATTCACTCTCGACTCCTTGAGAGAGCAGCCAAACTGCGTGATGATTTGGGTGGAGGGTCACTAACCGCCCTCCCCATTATTGAAACCCTGGGTGGAGATGTAACTTCGTATATCTCAACCAATGTCATTTCGATTACTGATGGACAGATCTACCTCCAGAGCGAATTGTTCAATACTGGGTTTCGGCCGGCAATCAATGTGGGGCTTTCGGTCTCCCGTGTCGGTGGTGCAGCCCAGCTCAAGGCTATGAAGCGAGTAGCTGGCCGAATGAGGGTGGATTTGTCCCAGTACCACGAGATGGCCGCGTTCGTAAAATTCGGGGCCGAACTTGATGAGGCAACCAAGGCCCAGCTGGCCCGTGGTGAGCGTGGACGGGAGCTTCTTAAGCAGGTTCAGTATGCACCGATGCCGGTAGAGGAGCAGATCGCCATCATTTACGCGGTAGTCAACGGTTTTCTGGATGACATTCCGGTCAAGATGATGAGTGAGTTTGAAAAGGGGTTTATCACCCATATCCGTCAGAATGTTCCTGAAATATTCTCTAAGATACTTGAGCTAAAGGATATTAATCAGGAAATTGAAGGCTTGTTGAAAAAGGCGATCACGGATTTCAAGGGTATTTTTATGGCGGGTGAAAAGCCTCTCCAGGCAAAGTAGACTGAAAGGGCTTCACAAAGGTTAGGATAGATCAATGTCACAAAAGCTGATTGAGTTACGGCATCATATCCAAAGCGTTGAGAATATTAAGGCAACAACGCAAACGATGTCTACTGTTGCGGCCGCAAAGCTAGCCCGATCTCGAAACAAGGCTGCCTCGCTGCGGACCTATGCAGAAAAAATGAGAGAAATCGTTCAGGTTCAATCCTACTATATTGCTGAAATGAGCGATCGGGCGGCAGAGATTTCCCCCCTGTTCCAATCAAAGCCGGGTGAGGGGAAAACGGTTTTTGTGGTCATCGGCTCTGATATCGGCATGTGTGGAAGCTATAACGGACAGATTGGCCGACTAGCTCTAAGCAGAATAGAAGAATTGCAGGCTGAGGGGCAAGTGTGCGCTGTTTATTGCAAGGGTATCAAAAGCGAGGAGTTCTTTAGGCGGAAGACGAAAATTCCTATTATCGGCATGGAGAAATGGTCAGAGGAGGGAGTATCGATCAATGACGCCATTAACCTGCTGAGAACCATGGTCAAGCTCTTCAACCAGGAAGACATTAAGGAAATCTACTGTGCTTATACGAAATTTTATAGCCCGGTAAAACGCGAGCCTACTATTCTAAAAATGCTTCCGCTGAGCTTTGATATCCTGCCTGCTAGCAAATTTCAGGTCTTTGAGGATTGGATTTACGAGCCGGATGCCATTACCATTCTGAAAGAGCTCATTCCCACCTATTTCCGGGTTCAGGTCTTTGATATGCTGCTTGAGTCTTATGCCAGTGAGCAGGGAGCTAGGATGATGGCTATGGAAGAGGCTTCTGATCGAGCTGAGGAGACCTTGCGGGAGCTGCGAGTCGCCTACAACAAGATGAGGCGCGATTTAATCACTCTGGATCTTTTAGGCATCCTGAGTGCGGCTAATGTGATCGAAATGGAGGCGGCCAAAAAAGCCGGCGGCTTGCTATAAACTTGTTATCTTGAGTAGCTAACATGGTTGCTCAAAGCAGAGAAGCTTTAGGGAGGATGGTATTCCCATGCCAAAGGAAATGGATGATAATATTTCCTCAAGTTTGAGGGAAAAGCTCGATAATGTCAAGAAAATAAGTGGCAGTGGAAACGGCGAGTCCGTTGGCCGGGTAATACAGGTATTAGGACCGGTAGTTGATGTGGAGTTTTCGGGTGAGTTGCCCCAGATTAACAATCTGCTCAGGGTCAATGATCGTCAAAAAGGCCTGCCTCTGGAAGCGGTCCAATTGATGGGTCAAGGCGTGGTGCGCTGCATTGCTCTCGATTATAATGACGGTCTTCAGCGAGATTCCATAGTCTATGATACCGGTGCGCCGATCTGTGTTCCTGTTGGACCAGCGGTTCTGGGACGGATGTTTAACATCCTCGGAGAGCCTATTGATGAGCGGGGGCCGGTTGAGACCGACAGATTCGAGCCTATCTACAAGCCACCGATTCCGTATGCCAAACTAGAAACCTTTCCCCAGGTGTTTGAGACCGGTATCAAGGTTATTGATCTTATTACCCCCTTCCCTCGTGGGGGAAAGGTAGGGCTGTTTGGAGGTGCCGGGGTCGGCAAAACCGTTATTATTATGGAATTGATCCGGAATGTGGCTATGGAACACTCCGGGGTTTCGATCTTTGGTGGAGTTGGAGAGCGAACCAGAGAGGGAAATGATCTGTGGCACGAAATGTATGCCTCAGACGTTCTCAATAAGGCAATTCTTGTTTACGGCCAGATGAACGAGTCTCCGGGCTGCCGTTTTCGAGTTCCCTTTACTGCCCTGACTATGGCTGAGTACTTCAGAGATGAAGCCAGACAAGACGTTCTCCTATTTTTGGATAATGTCTTCCGTTATGTTCAGGCTGGTCTTGAAATTTCCCTCCTGCGAGCCCGTGTCCCTTCGGAAGTCGGCTATCAGCCTACCCTGTTTACGGAAATGGGGGCTTTGCAGGAGCGAATCGCCTCAACTGCCCGTGGAGCCATTACTTCGGTCCAGGCGGTTTACGTTCCGGCTGACGACCTAGCTGATCCTGGTCCGGCTTCGGTCTTTACTCACCTTGACGCCATGGTGGTTTTGTCTAGAAAAATAGCTGAGCTTGGGCTTTATCCGGCTCTTGATCCCCTGGCCTCAAACTCTCAGATCCTGGAACCTTGGATTCTTGGCGAGCGACACTGCGAAGTTGCCCGCAAGGTGAAAATGTATCTTGAGCGCTATAAAAACCTCCAGGACCTGATCGCTATCCTAGGCTTGGAAGAGCTTTCCGAAGAGGATCGGGTAGTGGTAACCAGAGCCCGTCGAATTCAAAAATTTCTGACTCAGCCCTTCCACGTAGCCGAGACTTTTACCGGAATGCAGGGTCGGTATGTAACTCTTGAGGAAACCCTGAGCGGATTTGAGGCTCTCTGTGATGGGAAATATGATGATGTCCCTGAGCAGGCCTTTTACATGGTGGGAAACATTGATGAAGCGCTAGCTCAGGCCTCCAAGTTTAAGGATCTTGAAGAGAAAGGCAAACGGAAATGAGCCAAGAGAGGACAAGTCATGACAGCCAGGAGAAAATAACCTTTCAGGTTATCTCTCCTGAAAAGGTTCTTATTAATGAGAAGGATGTCGATATTGTCGTCTTCAGATACAAATATGCTCCTGATAAAGATGAAGGAGAAGTCGGCATAATGAGAAACCATGCTCCCATGCTTGTCCGCCTGCCACAAGCTGCTCCGGTAAGGTATGTGAAGGGTGATAAGACTTATTTCCTGGCCGTAGCTGGAGGTTTTGTTGAAGTCAGAAATAACCGGGTGACTGTGCTCTCAACCGGAGCAGAGAGAGTATCGGACAAACAAGAGCTTGATGCGGCTATCAAGGCTAAGAGGCGGGCCGCAGCCTGGCTTGAGGAAGGTGAGCGGATCGGCAAGGTGGAATTTGATGAGAAACTAGCCGAGGCAGAAGTGAAGAAAGAGGTTATTCGTATCTACAAGGAACAAGCAGGCGACCAGAAATAGCCTGAACCATTGGCAACCACAACTGGCCTGACCGACACGAGCATTGAAAAGATAACAAAAACCACAGACAAGGCGCTGAGAATTTTTTATTTGGCCTCGTTTGTGGTTTTTGTTTTTTATCTCTAAATATTTATTTCTAAATAAATGGGCACTTTTTGTAACAATTAGCCTCAAGGGTAATTTTTTAACTATTTTTAACTCAATTCGCTCTTATTTATTAGCTACCATTGAGAGACATAACCATAATAATAGCTCTTAATAATAGCGCTAAGCCTAAGCCCCTTCGAGGGTCTATGGTTGTTCTAATATAGGGTTTATGGTGTCTGATATCTAAGAGTGAATCAATTTTCTTGCTTAGAAGCCGATGGCTGCTGCTGTGGGGGAGCAAGAATCTCCAGTTTGAGCTTAATATTGTCCCTTATCCAGTGCTCATCCCACCATTCGATCGGATTGACAAAGGTGCCGCCAATCATCATAGAAAAATGCAGGTGGTCCCCTCCAGCCCAGCCGGTATCGCCAGTAATGCCGATTTTCTGCCCACGGGTTACTTTCTGGCCACAGGAGACGGAAAAATTACTCAAATGGCTATACATGCTAAAGACATTCTGGCCATGATCAATGATAATTGTTTTACCGTAGATTCCCAAGTCCCCCTGATAGATCACTAGCCCACTGTTAGCCGCCGGTACTGGCGAGTGAGCTAATGAGGCTAAATCCACTCCAAGGTGAGTCTGCTCATCAATATGTTTCCCGCCATACAGGTAGATCCTATGATCAGCAAAGAGAGCCGAAGGCTCAGCATCTGGAAGCCGCAAGAATCTGTCTTCCCAGAGAGATTCGGGTTGAGATTTGCGGCAGATTTCCCGAATCTGCCGATGACTCTGATCCCGCCAATAATTGTTGATTCTCAAAAAAGCATCGGTTAGTGACATTCCGCTTAGGGTATCATCCATAGAAAAAAATTGTGGAATCTTTCTTTGGAGGAAATCATCAGAGATAGTCAGAGAATCCTGACGAAATTTCTTTTTTTTCAACAGATAATAAAAGCTGACTCTGGCTTCATTGCCAGCTTCATCCCTTGAGATCAACTCTATCTTAGGGTCTGGCTGGTCATAGGGGAGGGCAAAATAGACCACACGAGCCTGGGGATAATTAGCCGCTTTAACTGGAAATCCAGGATAGAAGGCATTATCCACCAAGACGCCATCTTTTACTGAATCATCAGAGGTCTGATAAACCACAAAGCCGGTGCCGCCCTGATTTAGATAGTGCTGAGTGCTCAAGCAGGAGAGATTAGGTGGTATACGGTCGAGAATGAATGATTGCTCAAGGAGAGAAATATTCCCGGTAAGTTTATTCCGCCAAGAATAATCGCGGGCCACAATCACCAGGGTAAGGGGGCCTTCCTTGACCTTCATGGCCGCTGGATCAAAGGGAATCTGAATAGTTCGGCGAATGATATTTTTCTTCCCCCAAAGGAGGCTTCCGGGTAGCTCCTCGTTTAAGATTTCATTCTGAAGATCACGCTGCACTACCGTTACCTGGATACTCCGAAGGCCACTTCCCCGATCCTCAATTTCAAAATTCAAGACCTGAGGCTTATTTAAAAATTTCGTTTTCGTACCCTGGATGATCTTTGGTCCCTCAGATTCCAGCTTTCTAATCCAAAACCAGATAAGGGCAAAGGTTAAGGAGATAATAACCACCAGGAGCAAAATTCTTTTATTCATGGAATCGACCCCTTAATCCAAAATTTTTACCTCTACTAAAAACAAGCAAGAATTTGTCCTTCTGCATAAATCTCTACCTGCCTTGAAATTCCTTGAAAAGTTATCTTTCATAACAAACCCAGTAAAATCGCGAGGGTTCGGAGAAAAAGTGTAAAAGTTAATAATTCAAGAGGTAATAATTTAATGTGATCGGATAATATCCTTTATTTTCATAAGGCGTGAATTGTTAGAGCGCTCGATCTCGTCAAGTTTAAGCCGGATAAATCTTACCGTCTCTTCAAGCTGCGGGATAAGGAAATATTCGAGAGCATTAACCCGTCTTCTGATCTTTCCGATTTCCTGAGCCATAAGCCTGACCGTTGCCTCAAGCTCAGCCAACTTCAAAATTTCGGGAAAAATTCCCCTCAATGAGCCAAGAGCATAATCAAGCTCAAGTGGAGTATTCATTAGCCCATAAGAGAAGGCGTCAACCTGCCCCTCAATGGTTAATTGGGGAATCAAAACATTCATAACGCTTTTCTGCGACAGGCGAATGAGCAGCTTCCCTTTAGGATAATTCAAGGCATCTTCAATGACCTCCTCTGACAGTGCACTCGCCTTGGCCAAAAGAAAGGTCTTCAATATCCTGGGCAGAAGATCGTCAACCATGATCCTCTGCTTTCGGTAAGCCTCGACCAGGGAGCTGAATTCCTTTATCAATCCTTCTAACTTATCCTTAAGAAGGTGATGGCCGCGCCTTGCAAAATCAAGTCTTTTCCGAAGGCGCAGTAAAACCATTCGGTTTGGATTCACATTGAGTCTCATGTTTTAAGCTACTCCGCCGCTACCCCAGCCTCTTGAAGGAGAGGTTTCAAAAATTCTTCTTTATAGGCATCCCGCACTCTCTTTAATTCAGCCATTGGTAGCCTGCTCAGCAATCGCCAGCCAAGATCCAGGGTCTGCTCAATGCTCCTGTTTTCATCCTCTCCCTGCCGAACAAAGACATCCTCAAAGGCATCGGCAAATTCTACAAACTTCAAATCAATCGGCGTCAGCGCCGATTCACCAAGAATAACAGCCAGCTCCTGAGCCTCCTTGCCTCGGGCATAGGCGGCAAACAGCTGATTCAATAAATCCGAATGATCCTTCCTAGTCTTCCCCTGGCCAATACCCTTATCTTTTAATCTCGACAGCGAGGGCCGCACATCTACCGGCGGATAAATCCCCTTGCGGTGCAGCTCACGAGAGAGAAAGATCTGCCCCTCGGTAATATATCCGGTAAGATCAGGGATAGGATGGGTTTTATCATCTTCCGGCATGGTCAGAATAGGAATCTGGGTTATGGACCCCTTTTTCCCCTTGATCCTGCCTGCCCGCTCATAGATAGTGGCTAAATCCGTATATAAATATCCTGGGTATCCACGCCTGCCCGGGATCTCTTTGCGGGCAGCCGAGACCTCTCTCAGCGCTTCACAGTAGTTAGTCATATCGCTTAGAATTACCAGCACATGCATATCCAAATCAAAGGCCAGATATTCAGCACAGGTCAGGGCGCTCCTCGGAAGAGCGATTCTTTCAATTACCGGATCATTAGCCAGGTTAATAAACAAGACCGTCTTATTGATAGCTCCAGTTCGTTTAAAATCAGCGATAAAAAATTCCGCCTCTTCAAAGGTGATCCCCATAGCCGCAAAGACAACGGCAAACTTTTCTCCCTCTTTGAGTACCCTTGCCTGCCGGGCGATCTGAGCCGCAAATTGCGGGTGGGGCAAGCCAGTGCCGGAGAATATCGGCAGTTTTTGCCCCCTGACCAGGGTATTCATGCCGTCAATGGTTGAGAATCCTGTCTGAATGAACTCATTGGGATAATCGCGAGCATAAGGGTTAATCGGACTTCCGTTAATGTCTAATTTCTTTTCAGGAATAATTTCTGGTTTTCCATCTTTCGGGTGGCCGAAAGCATCAAACACCCGGCCCAGGATATCAGGAGAGACAGGAAACTCGATGCCGTGGCCGAGAAATTTGACCCTGCATTCCTCTGGGTTCATACTGTCCGCGCCTTCAAAGACCTGAACCAATACCTTATTTTGATGGGCCTCAAGCACCCGACCACGCCTAGTTTCCTGGCTTGGCAGCCGTATCTGTACCAGCTCACCGAATTTGACACTCTCGACTTCCTCAACCAACATCAGCGGTCCAAAGATCTGGGAGATCGTCTTATACTCTCTGCTCAAGAGATAACTCCTTCCTTTTTTTCTTCAAGCTCTTCAAACTGCTGTTTCATTTCAATCTCTATATCCTCAAACTTAAATAATGACTTCTCGTCAATATACTTAGCCCTGGCAATCTGCTCTCTGATGGGCAGTTGGGCAATCTTCTCGAAAGCCACATTGTTCTTGATGGCGCTGGCCGCGTATTTACCAAATAGCAAGATCAGGTTCAAGATCTTAAATTGCTTGGGATACGAGGTATAGGTATCCTCTTCCATAAAGGCATTTTGATGGAGAAAATCCTCTCTTATGGACTTGGCTACCTCCATAGTCAATTTATCTTCAGGGGAGAGAGCATCAAAACCAACTAGCCTGACGATTTCGATCAACTCGGATTCTTTTTGCAGAATCCTCATAGCTTCAATTCGATTTGATTTCCATTTTGGATCAATCTCTCTGCCCGCGGCCTGATCAACCTCTTCATTATACAACGAGTAGCTCTTTAGCCAGTCAATGGCCGGAAAGTGTCTTCGTGAGGCAATGGCGTCATCAAGCCCCCAGAATACCTTGGCTACCCGCAGCGTGGCTTGGACAACAGGCTCTGACAAATCTCCCCCCGGCGGTGAGACAGCACCGATAATGCTTAAAGTAGCTGACCGATCATTCTGTCCCAGACACTTTACTCTCCCTGCCCGCTCGTAGAAGCTAGCGATTCTTGAGCTCAGGTAAGCCGGATATCCCTCCTCACCAGGCATCTCCTCAAGCCGTCCTGACATCTCTCGCATAGCCTCAGCCCACCGCGAGGTAGAGTCAGCCATAAGAGCTACATGGTAGCCCATATCGCGGAAATACTCAGCAATGGTAATGCCGGTAAATACCGAGGCTTCCCGGGCCGCTACTGGCATATTCGAGGTATTGGCTATCAAAACCGTTCTATTCATTAAAGAGTCGCCTGTTCTTGGATCTTTTAGCTCTGGAAATTCAATCAGAACATCGGTCATCTCGTTACCGCGTTCTCCACAACCAACAAAAATGATGATATCAGCATCGCACCACTTGGCTAGCTGGTGCTGAACAACAGTCTTGCCGCTCCCAAACGGCCCAGGCACACAGGCAGTGCCGCCTTTGCAGAGGGGAAATAGCATATCGATTATCCTCTGCCCGGTTACCAGAGGCTCTACTGGGGGAAGCTTCTGCTTTACCGGCCTTGGTTTTCTCACCGGCCACCGCTGGAGCAGATTTAACCTTTTATCACCCTCTTTGGTAGTCAAAAGGCAAACGGTCTCTTCAACCCTGAATTCTCCACTCTTAATCTCTTTTATTATCCCTTCCAGACCAAAGGGAACCATGATCTTATGCTTGACCGTTTTGGTTTCTTGAACAAATCCGATCTGATCTCCGGCCACAACCCGGTCTCCCTTTTTGACCGTCGGCTCAAAGTGCCATTTTTTATCACGAGGTATAGCCGGGCTTTCAATTCCCCTGACAATGTAGTCGCCGTACAGGGACATCAAGGCATCCAGAGGCCTTTGCACTCCATCAAAAATAGATCCTATCAGCCCTGGCCCAAGCTCAACACTAAGAGGCTCGTTCACAAGATAAACAGGGTCCCCTGGCCCGATGCCGTCGGTTTCCTCATAGACCTGAATGGAGTATAATTTTTCCCGAATTTCGATAATTTCTCCGAGCAGCTTTTTATCACTAACCCTGGCAATCTCAAACATTCTGGCCCCCTCCAAGCCTTCGGCTACAACCAGCGGGCCAGCAACCTTAATTATTCTCCCTACTCCTCCCATGAATGGTTATCTCCTTTTGAGATCAAGTCAATTCCTACCGCCCGTTCAATGAGCTTTTTCATTTCCCTAAGACTGGTATTCTGGCTCCCTTTATGGCCCGGGATAATTAAAATAATATTTAAAGCTCTTTGACTCAAACGGCTTATTTCATCCGCTATGCTCATGGCTATGGATTCGGTGATCAAAATGATTCCATACGAGCTATCAAAAGCAAGCTCTCTCAGTTTAATCAGAGCTTCTTCAGGTTTAGTAACCGGAAAAACTTCCGCTCCCATACCTTTAAAACATAGGAGAACATCTTTTTCTCCAATGGTGGCAACTTTAGACATACCCTTGTCTCACCTTGGCCCTGATCACATCCTCTGTCAAGTGATTAAGCTTGGCGATGATAATGATCTTGAGATTTAAGATTTCTATCCAAAAAGCCGCCATATAGGCAAAGGCGACCTCTATCCCAAATGGAATATATTTTGCTCTCCTAAGAATATCCATCAAAAAATCATCGCTTCTTTTTTCAAGCCCTGAAACCGAGGCCGAAACAGCCCCTTTTCGATGAGGCGCTGTTGCCTCCTCCTCAAGAAAAATATCCTGATATCCAAACTCAGAGAGCATGGCCGGCCAGATATTGGCAGGTGCCTCATAGAGCTTGTTTATAACCTCTAGGGTCAAGGCGGCAGATTGGGGAGGAATAAAAAGAACCTCAGAAATCAGGCTGGCAGGAGCCCCAAGAGCCTTAAGCCGCCAGAGCGCGGCCAGGTTTTTCAATTCCAAAAAAGCTTGAGTGTATCTGCGGATCAGGTCATTCGATGAGGCCTCGGCCATCTTATAGACAATGGCCAACATCTTGCGGTCTGCCTCAAAATCAACAACCTGTAATGACTTTTTCTCCCTCCAGGCCTGGATTATCTGCCGATAGGCCTCAAGGTATTCTTGGATAATTTCACCCTGCTCAGAGCAGAGGCTATCTCTGTGCTCTTTCTCTAGTTCTAACTCGCTTGGCTCTTCGGCCTCCTGTTGCGGAAGTTTGCTAAGATAAGACTTTATCCTAGACTTAAGATGCTGAATATCTCCTCTTACCTTGAAATAATCAGCCACCAGAGGCTGGGGAGAGTATTTCCTAATCCAGCTGAACTTGGCTGCCAGCTGAGTATTTAGGATCCTCTCATAGTCAAAAAGGTCCTCCTCCTGACGAAAAGCAGATTTGTAGGCAGAATCAGACAAAAATCGCAGCAGCTCCTTGGGGTCTTTGGCCAGGATGAGGGTCTGATACTGATTGCGGGAAATGAGCTCTTTCTCCAAGGCCTTGATTCGGCCTGAGAGATAGGTCCATTTTGTTCCTTCTTGAGCCTTTTGAGCTAAGGATATCATAGGGTTGAACCTGATTTGTTTGCTTGGTTTTTTTGAAAAATAACAGCTTAAAACAACACTCGGGAGATTGCGGGCGTTAATTCCTCTTTTTTATCAGCTATGATCTGCCGGAGAGAGCAATCTATTTCCGCCTTTTCTCCCCGAAGAATAAAACCACCCTCGATCTCAGGAGAGGTTACAATTTTTATCTTGAGGTCATTTTTCTGCATCTTTTTTAGCATAGTCTCAATCCACTGCCGGCTGATCTTCTGCTGATCTCTTTGGCTAATAATCAGGGTATCCACCCCAGGGCAGAGATTTTTCGAAAGGTAGTGAGCAATAATCTCGAGGTATTTTTTATCCTCAAGCTTCAATATCCTTTCAATTGCCCGATCAAATACCTCATCAATCAACTGATTCTTCAACCGGAGCACCTCAGCGCTTGTAGTGGCCCGGTATTCGCTAATAATCCGCTCTTCCTCAAGAGCCAAGGTCTTTTTTTCATTTTCTATTTCCTCTTCAAATCGCGCCTTGGCAATTTTTTCCGCCTCCTGCCGCAGCGCGGCAGCCCTTTCCTCAGCTTCCTTGATGATCCGGCCCGCCTCACCTTCTGCCTCTTCTAATATCTTTTGTCGTATCTTCTCAAGGCTCACGGTTTGTTTCCTTGTATTTTTATGTTCTTCTATTATTAGAATATTAGAATATTATAATATTGCTAATTATTATATTAAGATTATGTCTAATGGCATTATATTAAAATTTTGTCCCCGTAACCCAGATCAATAACAAGATATTGGCCAGAAGAGCTACTACGGCATAAGTTTCGACCAGGGCTGGAATAAGAATGGCTTTCCCTGCCTCAGTCGGCTGTTTGGCGACCATATTAGTGGCTACAGCCGAGGCCTTTCCCTGATAGATGGCACTCATCAATTCTACAATCCCAGTGCCAAGGCCTAAAAAGAAGATCACTAGCCCCTGGGTAGGTGAGATGGTTATCTGTCCGGCTATCAATCCGCTGCGCAAGGCAGCCATAATCGCGCAGATAAATCCATAAAATCCCTGGGTCCCTGGCAAGGCCATGATAACCAACAATTGCCCAAATAATTCTGGTTTCTCAGACAGCACTCCCCCAGCCTGACTGCCAGCGATCAGAATACCTTTAGCCGAACCTAAACCAGCCAAGGCGAAAACCAACACTGCCCCCATAGCTGCTAAACCAGCTCCTGTCTGAACAAAATAAAAATTCAGCATCTGTTGCCATGCACTCATCTTTTTTTCATCCTCCCTTTAACCCAAATTAGAGATTGTTAAGATCGTTATAACCTCAAGGTATTGACAAGTATTGAATTTTAAAGCTGGTTAATTAATTGAATAGCGAGCGATAAACTCTATTTTTTTAGGGTAAATTCAACTTGTTACCGTAAATTTAAGATTCCTCAGAGCAAAGCTTTGGACAATAACAACCTTCACATGAAGAAGCATTAGCGGTTTCGATAATCTCTAAGGCGTTATATTCATTAGAAAAGGCTCGAAAAGGAGTTCCGCCGCTATCATAGAACCTTCCGAAAAACTCCAGAAGTGTTAGTCTAGCCGGATGGATAAAGGCTCCAAGAACATTCATGATAAAATTGAACACATGGCCTAAGATGAGAATAGCCGCGATCATACATGGCCAGACTAGAGGAATTTTAAATAGAAAGGCGATAATATTGAAAGCCATGCCGACAATGGTAGTGGTCAATCCAAGGGCCAAAAGCCGGGAGTAGGAGAGGCAATCTCCAACAAATCCGGCTAAACCATAGCTGCCCACAATACCATACAAACTGGCTACTCCGGTCAAAAATTTGGCTAGCAGCAGCTCCTCACCCCGCCCCTGAGTCAAGACCAGACCAGATGCCCCACCGATGAAAAGGACAAGCCCTATTTTATAGAGCAGGGGATTCACCACGGTAAAAAGCGAAGAAATAAGAATTATAGCCCCTCCAAGATAGGGATACCAGAGGAAGCCATCAAATATGGCATTTTTGATATTCCTTTGCCGAATTTCCTTGACTATTTTTAGAAAAATACCATAGAACTGGTTCAGGATGCCGATAAAAATAGCTACCACCAGGGCAATAAGCGGCTTTTCCATCGGATCGAGAATCACCAAGCTATTCCTTAGGATAAGAAGAGGATTAGAGGGAGAAAGATATTTGGCTGAGACTAGGTCCCCAGCCCAAGCTCCGGTTATCAGGCCGAAAAAGGTAGTTGAGATGCCTGCATATAAGAAAAGCCGTAAGAATCTAACCAGTCGTTTCTCAGCTTTATATTTCCTCATCAGAAAGGCGCAAAGGCTGACCAGCATAATTCCATATAGGACATCCCCAAGGCAGATGCCAAAAAAAGCCAGAAAGGTCCAAAAGATAAAGGGGGTGGGATCAAGGGAAAAATAGCTTGGATAGCCAAACATCTCAACCAGGAGCTCAACTGGCTTAAAAATCCAATTATTTTTTAACCTGACCGGAACATTATCCGAGGCTTCAGGTGGAGAAAGGGTGCAGCTTATATCTTGACTAAACCGAGCCTCTAGCTCCCTAGCTAATCCTTCAGCTTCTTGAGCTGAGACAAAGCCTTCCAGCATCACCGTATGCGGTGTTTGTAAAAAATTCTTCTGGACCTCATGAAAAGATTTTTTATTCTTATACTCTTCCAGTAAAATCTTGATGTATACCTTATACCTGAGAAATTCTCCAATCTGGCCAAGGATCTTTTCCTTTTCCCCTTTTAGCCTTACTAACTCTTCCCGCAATTGCTGACATCTGCCGCCTATGGTAGTAGTTAGCGGCGGAAGTAGTGCCGGAAGAAAATGACAAGCAGCGAGAAGGTCATTGATCTGCTCTTTTATCTCCTTTAGCCCGATAATTAGAATCAGACGCCAAGATTTATCCTCTGAGAGAATTTCAAGGTGCAGATTATCAAGATATTGTTCTGCCTGGCTTAAAAATATTTCATAATCACGAGGGGGTATTTTCCCCAGCAAGGCGAATGTCTTTTTGCTCTCTTTGATCAGAGCAGGCGGGAAGGAGAGGCCAGCATACAGCTCAAGCTCTGCTAGCTCATGGGCAATATCACCTTCTCTTTTATTTATCTCCTCAAAACGCTGGTCAAGAGCCCTAATTTGCTGATGTAATTCCTCAATCTCAAGTCTACGTGCTTCCTCAACCTCCGATCGAGTGGCAAAGGTGGTCAAGGTAGTGGTGAACAGAGAGACAAAGCCTTTCTTCTCAGGGAAGAATTTGTTAAAAAAATCGATCATCGAGTTCAATTGAACGATTCTCTTATCAAATTCGGTAGTATCAACCGTGATAAGGCATTTTTCATAGCCGCTGTTTTCTTCAAGCCTCAGACATGGTCTCAGGTCGACGATATGCAAGACGCCTTTTTCCATTAAGAAAGAGCGAAGCTCTTCTTCCCTGCTCTTTAAGCATATCATGGATACTTTGGTCATCTTCTCGATAGCCATAGCTCATCTATCCTAATTTAGTATATTATTGATCACTACCTCAATCGCTTTCTCCATCCTGATGGAGGCATCTGTCTTGAGCTTTTTTAAAGTATCCTCCCTTCTCTCAGCTTCTTCTTTGCCCAAGGTTGCAATCCTCTCATCCCACTGAGCTTTTATAGCCTTTTTCTCCCTAGCAATCTTATCCTCAAATTCCCTCTCAATGGCCTTTCTCTTCTCTTCTTGTGCCTCTAATAAGTCAGAGGCCATTTTTTTGGCCTTCTGGATAATACTATCTGCCTCTTTTTCAAAATCTAGTACTTTTTCTAAGGTATTCATCTTTTATTTATGCTCAAGATCATCCTTAAACTAAAATTAATATTAATAGCCTTAAATTAATATTAATAGCCTTTAACTTAGTCAATCTTGGCTGAGATTTATTTACTAGGTCAGATAAACGGACTTAGGGAAATAGAAGCGGAAACTAAAGATGCCCCCTCATAAACTTTGAAAAACCGCTCTAGTATATTTCATAACCCAAATATTGTCAAGCTGATTTCCCCCTGTGGAGATATTCCTATCTGCCTAACCTTAACGCCATTAAACAATAAGGAGAGTTCTTATTTCTGATAACCCTTATCTCTAATTTTATATGCGCTCTTATTTAGTGGTCTTTTCGCTAATAAAATGTGCAAGCTGCGGCAGCACAAGGTCCGCACCTACAATTAATAGCGTAATTGATCCGCTGCGCAACTTTTGTTACACATTTAGCTAAAAAACCATTTAGATTCGCTCTTATTTTATTAGATACCATGCTCACCAGAATAACAACAGTAAAAGCATTTCGCTTATAAGTAATGCTTAATTTTTTCATGATCTTCAAGTCTTTCAGCGATCATATCTACCTTGGCTTCAACCCTACATATATCATCCCTGAGCCCTTTTACTTCCGTGTCTATCTTCTTATCCAACTGCTTTGCAGTCTCGTCTATCTTATTGTCTAATCGCTTTGCGGTCTCATCTATCTTCTTGTCCAACTGCTTTGCGGTCTCGTCTATCTTCTTGTCCAACTGCTTTGCAGTCTCGTCTATCTTATTGTCCAACTGCTTTGCGGTCTCATCTATCTTCTTGTCCAACTGCTTTGCAGTCTCGTCTATCTTATTGTCCAACTGCTTTGCGGTCTCATCTATCTTCTTGTCCAACTGCTTTGCGGTCTCGTCTATCTTCTTATCCAACTGCTTTGCAGTCTCGTCTATCTTATTGTCTAATCGCTTCGCGGTCTCGTCTATCTTCTTATCCAACCGCTTTGCAGTCTCATCTATCTTCTTGTCCAACCGCTTTGCGGTCTCGTCTATCTTCTTATCCAACCGCTTTGCGGTCTCGTCTATCTTCTTATCTAATCGCTTTGCAGTCTCGTCTATCTTCTTGTCCAACTGCTTATGCATCGTAAACATCATAGTCTGAGTTTCATCAATCTTTTTATCCAGCTCATCTGTCCTCCTTTCTAATCTTTCACTAAGAGAGGCTACTCCCTCGGCTACAATTTGAACCTTTCCTATGAGATCTTCTGCAATAATGTGAAATTGATTCACAATATCTTTCTGAAAATGTTCAAACCTTCTTTCAATAAACTCTTTCGTTTCATCATCCATATCTTCTCCTAATATCTTATCTTATTTAGCTAATCCTCATCATGGGTAAATGATAACAAGATGCCCCTTACACAATCTGGTTCATCTCAAATATGGGCAGAAGGATCGATAGAACGACAAAGGCAACAATGGCCCCCATTAGCAGGATAATAGCCGGCTCAAGAATAGATGTCAGACTGTTGACGGCCATATCAACCTCATTGGCATAGCCTTCAGCAATGTTAGCCAGCATCTCTTCCAACTGACCGCTCTTTTCTCCAATAGCCAGCATATGAGTTACTATTGGTGGGAATACCTTAGCCTTCTTCAGCGGACCAGCCAGATCATCTCCCTCCTGGATGCAATGCCGAGCCTCTTCTATAGCATTGGCCAATAGCCGATTAGTGATGACCTCCTTAACAATGGCTAGTGAATCCAAAATGGGAACTCCGTTGCAGACTAGTATGTAAAGAGTCTGAGCAAAGCGGGCGGTGTCGATCTTCCGGATAAGCTCTCCAAAGATTGGCAGCTTAAGTAAGACTTGATCAATTAACAATCCCCCGGACTCTGTCCGCCGATATTTGTCAAGGGCCAGAATAAGCAGAACAAAGGCCAAAATGAGAGGAAGCCAAAATACTTTCAATAGTTCACTTAAACGGATGAGGATTACTGTCGGCAGGGGAAGGCTCTGCTTCATCTCCACAAAAATAGTAGTAATGGTCGGAATTACATAAATCATCAGGAAAGTCAGCACTGCTACCCCGATAAAAAGCATAAATGCTGGATAAGCTAGGGTTGAGAGGATCTTATTTTTCTGGCGAATCTTCTTTTCCAGGTAATCGGCCAGACTGGCCAAAACCTGGTCCAGGGAACCGCTTGCTTCTCCAGCTCGCACCATTTGCACATACAGCCGAAAGAAAACCTGCGGGTGCTCGGCCATCGCTTTAGACAGCGGCATACCACCTTTGACCTTCTCTCGAATGTCGATAAAAATTTTCTTGGTGTGCTCGGTGTCGATCTGATCAACCAAAGCAGACAGGGCCTGCATCAGGGGAAGACCAGCCTTGAGGAGTGTGGCTAGTTGCCTGGTTATAACCGCTATCTCCTTGGTTTTAGTTTTCGGCTGGAAAATAGCAAACAATTCATTTTGGGCCAGTCGCCTTGGAGCCGAGGCAGTTTTGAGTTGGAAGGGATAGATATTATCCCGCCGCAATTTCGATCGGGCATCCTGAGGGCTATCGGCATCGATCAGCCCCTTGATAGATTTGCCCTGAGTGTTTAGAGCACGGTATTCAAATATAGCCATAGCAGCAATTCTTTATCTATAGAAATTTTTTATTTTATAAAATAATCTTATAAAAGATATTATAATCTTATAAAATATCTTCCTGAGTTACCCGCAGAACCTCTTCGATGGTGGTTATCCCTGCGGCGACTTTTCGGGCGCCATCCTGACGCAGTGAAGTCATACCCCGTTTTAATCCGATTTTTTTGATCGCCCCAGCCTCGGCCCGGCCCATGATGGCTTTTCGGATTTCATCGTCAATAGTCAGCAGCTCATAAATTCCGGTTCTGCCCCGATATCCAGTATGAAGGCAGTGGGAGCAGCCCTGGCTCGTATAAACAACACCCTCAGGCAGGTCTTCAAGCCTCAGCCCGATCTTTTCAAGCGAAAATGGATCAGGTCGAGCTGCCTTTTTACACTTTGGGCACAGCAGCCGAACCAGCCGTTGAGCTAAAATAGCGATCACCGATGAGGCGACTAGATAAGGCTCAACGCCCATATCGTGAAGCCTGGTTATGGCTCCAGCAGAGTCATTGGTATGCAAGGTACTAAACACCAGATGCCCGGTCAGGGAGGCCTGAATGGCAATCTCAGCAGTTTCAAGGTCCCGAATCTCGCCTACCATGATCACATCCGGGTCCTGACGCAGGATAGAGCGAAGCCCAGTGGAAAAAGTCAGGTTGATTTTCGGCATAACCTGAATCTGTCCAATGCCATCAAGCTGATATTCCACCGGATCCTCTACCGTGATGATGTTCTTGTCGGAAAAATTGATTTTTCGAAGAACAGCGTAGAGAGTGGTTGTCTTTCCGCTTCCCGTAGGGCCGGTAACTAGGATAATTCCATGTGAATAGTTGATAAAGGAGCTAAACTCCCTCAGGTCTTTTTCGGAAAACCCAAGATCCTCAAGGGTCAAGATGTTAGAACTTTTATCCAAAAGCCGCATCACTACCCGCTCGCCAAAAGCTACCGGAATGGTGGACACTCGGATATCGACCTCACGATCAGCCAATCTGATCTTCATCCGGCCATCTTGCGGAAGCCGCTTTTCAGCAATATTCATCTTAGACATGATCTTGATGCGGGAGACAATGGCTGTTTGATACTTTTTAGGCGGCATCAGGGTATCATAGAGAATGCCATCAATCCGATAGCGAACCCGAAGCTCCCGCTCAAGAGGTTCCACATGAATATCACTGGCCCGCTCCCTGATTGCTTGAAGCAAAATCAGGTTGACCAGTTTGATGATTGGAGCCTCATTAGCCATGTCCAAAATATCCCTAGCCTCATCGCCGATATCGGCAATCAGGCCAGAGGCATCTTCCATATCAAGATCCTTGACCATCTTTTCAGCAGATTCAGGAGACTGATGATAAACCTCATGAATAACCTCAAGAATGGTATCTTCCGTGCAAATAACCGGCGAAACTGGCCGATTACACAAAAAACGGATATCATCTAGGAGGTGAATCTGCAAGGGATCGGCAATAGCTACCCTTATATAGCCATTTTCTCTAGCAAAGGGGACTACTTTGTATTGTTTGCAGAATTGAAATGGAATTTTCTGGATCAGATCATTATCGAGTTGAAAGTCGATCCTCTCCTGAAAGGGGATGCCAAATTTCAAACTCATAGCCCGCAGTAATTCGACTTCGCTCAGATACCCCAGATGAACCAGGATCTTGCCCAGTTTTCCACCCTTGGTTTTCTGTATGTTCAGAGCTTCAGACAGAGCCTCCTCAGTGATGAGGTTCTGGTCGAGGAGAATATTTCCCAAGCTCTTCTTAATCAGGCCGCCCATTGATTATCTGGCTACTCCTCCCTTTTACTGGTTGCTTTTTCAGGCTCCTGGCCTAAAATAGATTGCAAGATGGGCTTTGAGGAAAGCTTCTGATCTGAGGGCTTCTGCTGCGGCGGCAACTTCTGCCCCTGAACTTCCCCCGCCCCCTTCTCCTCTCTGCCAATAGCAGCCTTAGACTTAGGCTCACCCTGCTCAAGGACTTTACCTTTCTCCTGCTGCCCCTCAGCGCCGGGCTTAGATCGCTCCGGCTCAGGGGAAGAAGCCCGCTCGGTAACTTTGGCAGGCTGCTGCTCCTGGTCAGAAGATTTAGAAACCTGCGGCTGTGTAGTTTTCTCCTCTCTGCCAATAGCAGCCTTAGCCTTAGGCCCACCCTGCTCAAGGACTTTACCTTTCTCCTGCTGCCCCTCAGCGCCGGGCTTAGATCGCTCCGGCTCAGGGGAAGAAGCCCGCTCGGTAACTTTGGCAGGCTGCTGCTCCTGCTCAGAAGATTTAGAAACCTGCGGCTGTGTAGTTTTCTCCTCTCTGCCAATAGCAGCCTTAGACTTAGGCCCACCCTGCGATTTCAGATCCGAGGCAGCAGTCTTTCCCTTTTGCTTTTGAGCAGCGCTGCTAGGTTTCCATCGCTTTTCCTGATCGAGAAGCTCTGTTTGTCCTTCCTGACTGCGTAACTTACTCTTCATCCCGCTGGTAAAAAGATCAATGTCTTCAGGATGTTTAATAATATGAGGGGTGATGAATATCTGAAGGTTCCTTTTCTGATTCCGCTTGCTCATAGATTTAAAAGCCAGACCGAGAACAGGAATGGACCCAAGACAAGGGACCCGCTGGGAATTTTCAAACTTATCATCCTGGATCAATCCCCCTAAAACCACGGTTTGCCCATCTTTTACCATCACGGTGGTTTTGGCCTGACGAATAGTGGTAGTAGGAGTCGGTCCAGCCTGACTGACCGTCATTGAGGCTATCTGCTTAATTTCTTGGTAGATTTCCAATTTGACATAATCATCCTGATTAATATGGGGAGTGAGACGCAGAGTAAGCCCTACATTTTTATAGTTAATCGAGTAGATGGAATTATTGGCATTATTGCTCAATACCTCTCTGGCTCCGGCAAAGGGGACCTCCTGGCCGACAATAATCTCCGCCTCTTCATTATCGGTAGTCAAAATATGGGGCGTGGACAGGATATTCACATCGTTATCGGTCTGATAGGCCGCAACTAGGGCAGCTAGATTAGGATAGGAAAGATTTCCCATCTTGATGTACCCCTTAGTCAGGCCGATAAACATGCCGCCAGGCGGGACCAGGGGATTAGCCATGACCTCATTAATCTTGCCAAAGCTTGTTCCCCCAAGAGGGAGGATACTCTCCTGCTCAGAAGGCTCTCGCATGGCCCGCCATTCCACGCCAAGCTCCCGCGACTTATCATAGCTTACTTCAGCAATCAGGGCTTCAACCAGCACCTGTGGACGCATAATGTCAAGCTTTTGCAATACCCGCTCAATCACACTATAATCTATCGAAGAAGCAGTAATGATCAAAGAATTAGTGGCCTTATCTGCTACCACCGTCAGCGGCGTGTCTGTTTTCCCCCCTTTGGGGCCTCTGTCAGGCATGGTCTTGGACATAATCTGTGATAAGACCTTAGCCATATCTTCAGCCTTGGAGTTTTTGAGAAAATAGACATGAATATCATCCTTATCCCTAGGGACAGGAACATCAAGCTGCTTGATTAATTCCTTAATCTCTTCAAGCTGCTCAGGATCAGCCATGACAATGATATTACCGGTCCTGGTGTCGGGCAGAATTTTCAGTGTGCTCGCCTGCCCTGACCTTGATCGTGAACCTTTCCGAACCGAGCTTGCTCGCTCTCCAAACAGAGTCTGCAATTGTTTGGTGAGATTATCAACATCTCCATGCCGAATGGGGATCACGGTAATTATGGAATCTTCCGTTTCAATATCAATCTCTTTAATGATGGTCATCAGACGATTGATATTGGAAAGCCTCTCAGTCAGAATCAAGGTATTAGTGGGAGGGTAGCTCAAGATCTTACTCTCTCTCGAGATCAGAGGTTGAATGACCGCCTTGACCCGCTCAACATCGGCATATTCAAGAGGTATAAGCTGGGTGATCATAGTATCGCTACTTTCATGCTCCGGCCTTGGGGAGGCTTCGGTAACGGTCTCAAGATTCTTGCTGGCCGCGTTACTGTCAGGAATAATCTTGACCACATTGCCCGAGCTGACAGTGGTATATCCATTGACTTCTAGGATCGACTCAAAAATCCGATAAGCATCACGAACTGGTATTTCAGTAGGTGACAGTACGGTTACCTTTCCCTTTACCCGATCATCAAGAATGAAATTCTTACCCGTAAGATCGCTCATGAACTTGATTACCAGTCGAATATCGACATTATCAAAATCCATAGACACTTTTTTTTGAGCATCCTTGTCTGGCAGCAGCTTCTTTGCAGCCCCTCCCCCCCCTGGTAGAGGAGAAATTTCCTGTGCCCAACCGTAGGCTACATTCCAGATAGCTATCAGCCAAAGCATACACCAGATACACCAGAGCCACTTGGTAACTATTCTAATCTTTATCACTGATTTCTATTACCTCCTGCAAGGTGCGGTCTCACCACCCACTGCCCTATGTATCAGTATCACCCTATGGATCAGTGTGGAATATCATAGGTCAGTGTTTGGAGCTGATTTTGCCTTTCAATCACAACTTTTATATGGGGTTCATTTTTAAACTTCTGATAAGCAGCATAGGCCTTTTCTGGGCTATCGACCGGCTCTCCATTGACCTCTTTGACAATATCTCCTGGCATAATGCCCAGTTTATCAAAAAAGCCTCCCTGCTTAACATTGGCGATCTGAAATCCATCGGGAGTATCGAGCTGCCCTTTAGCAAAATGCGGAACAATACGAATCTGAGTCAAAAGCTGGCTGGCATTTTCAATAGCCCGCGACAGCTCTGTCCGGTCAAGCTCCCACCTATTTTGAGATATCCGTCTGCCAAGGTTGCCTAAATCAAAACGAGCTAAGGGAGCAGAGGACTGCTCGGGCTGCTTCTGAGCCGAAGGCAGCTTATGTTCCAGATTCATAGGGCCAGCAGCCTCAGAGTCAGCAAAGGCTAAGAGAATTTCCTCATTTCCCCCATGGTCAAGAATGACCTTATTGCGATAAATCTTAACCACCCTAGCCTCACTCACCATTTCACCCTCCCGGTACAGATCCTGCTTTTGGGTATTAAGGTCTAAGATTATAGCCCATGGGCGGATGAGTCTTCCAACGATCGTTCCCAACAGTTTCAGCTTTAGGGGAGCCAAGGGTTTAATCTCCTGCGGTTTTGGTTCCTGAGATTTAGCCATCTCATCTCGTTTTTTAAGGTCAGCGGTCTGGAAAAGATTTCGCCGGTTGATTATTGTATAGTCGGAGTATCTGCCCATAGCAGGCCGCGGTTTTGGTTGATGGTTCAGAGCAACCTCAAGCCCGCCCGGCTCCTCCCATTCAGTACTGATTTTAGACACAAAAAGATCCGCAGCCAGAAAGGAATTGGCAGTTACCAGCAAAACAGCCAAAAGCCAGAATAGTCTTTTAACCATATTAAAAGAGATTTTGTCCCTGCAAGAGAGCTATTTTTGAAAAAACATCAATAATATCTAAAAAAGAGGAGCTTTTTAAATAAAGAGCCTATCCTAATACCCTCATTAAATGAAGAATATTGCTCAACTTGCGGGAAACTTTAGGATTGCCCCCTAAATGTCCGTGATCCTGCTCTAGCTCTCAAGGCCAAAAGATACGCTATCGGGAAGCCCTCAAGACCCGAACCCGATACTAATCAGGCACTCCCGATACTATCAGGCACTTAAGTTGCAAATCTGGTTCATATTACAGATATTCAAAGGATCTGTCAACGTGCTTCTTGATTCTTGTGTGGATTCGATCAGGAATTCAGACACTTTTAAAGATAAAGAGGGAAAGTTATAGCCATCTTTCCTGAGAGGAGCGGAAATCTCCAGTTTTTTCGAAAAATTCTGGATTTTCCGCTTTGGCTCAGGATAGCTAAGGAAAGCGCTAGCCACTTTTAAATTGCTAATTTAAATTGCAAATGAAGCAATTGTCAAGGGAGCTCTGCTTAGGTTAGCGAAGCACCTTTTCGGCAACAAGATCAGGTGTAAGCAGATTATTTCTGTGGCTCCAAAAATGGCTTTATCTTATCTTCAATAAAACTCTTGGGAACATTGCCCACAATCTGCTCTTTTTTCTCCCCATTCTTAAAGATGACCAAAGTTGGGATACTCATTATCTGGTAGGTAGATGCCATTTTGGGATTGACATCAATGTTAAGCTTGCCCACTTTCAACTTTCCCGCGTATTCATCCGCAATCTGAGACACCGTAGGGGCGATAGCACGACAGGGCATACACCACTCAGCCCAAAAATCTACCAGGACCGGCAACTCTGACTCCAGAACCTCTTTTTCAAAATTCTCATCACTCAGTTGTATTTCCATAGCATCCTTTCCCTTCCCTTGGCATAGTATACTAGCCAAGCTATCTCAAACTATCTCTTATGTGTGTGCCTGTTAATTTTTCCCTAAAATATCCTGCTTAAAATATCCTGCTGGTGCGACCCTAGACCTCATTTATCCACATAAAATTAAAATAATAATAAAGATTAAAATAATAAAAACCTAACCCTACCCTCGACATCAGCCCTTGGCTAAGCTTGATCTTACTGTACAGCACAGCAGGGTCATTTTCAAGCCCTTTTCTTCTCTTCGATAGTATTCTCGTCAAGCTTAGGAATTTTTTATGATTTATTATGAAAAATCCCTAAAAGCTATCCACACACCTCATACTCTCAGCTCAAGGAAAACCTTAAAAGAACCATTGACCCTCAGCGGCTAAAGCAAACCCGGATAATAGACGATAAAGGGTAAATAGGATGGCTTAGAATTTTGATTCACTATCTGACTAGTACCTGACATCTGGCTAGTACCTAAAGTTAATCCTACCCCAGCTGCTGCTGGAATCAATCCTATCCCTGGCCAAAAGAGCCAAGAGCAGCCAAGCTGCTGCTGACCTAAGGGAAGATACTCGCCTTGATAAGAACTTGCGAATCTGGAGAGAAAATTATCACCTATCCCTAAGACAGCCAATGGCTCGAATATAGACTGATAAGCGAAATTCCCCAAGAAAGCTCCAGAGGCAGCCGGTGAGATTGACAAAAAATCCTGACTGCTGGCCAAAGCCCTCCTTGATTCTGCTGCGGTCGCAGATCCTGTGGCCGCACCGCTTCCGATTCCGATCAGAGGAGGAAGGGTCTGGTAGGCTCCAATGGCTTGATTGGCTATTTTTGCCTCGATCAAGGCCGCTGCTTTCAGATATTCAACCGCCGGCCCGATTATCTCAGATGGTCCAATTACTCCAGCCGGATAAATTCTCCCTTGAGCGGGAAATAACGCCGCCTGATAAGCCGAAGAGTAAGTTGGCATCAAAACCGGCCAAAGGCGCCCCTCGACTGCTGCTGCGGCTAGCGGTGGGGCTAAAGTTGCATCCACAGCCAACAAGGCGGCATGTGGATTGACTACTCCCCATCCATAATACTCATCCCAGCCAGGCGTACCCATATCAATAGCAGACTGCTCCAAGATTCCTCTGACCTGAGCTGCCGAAAGCCCCCCCCCACTCCTGGCCAGAACCAGAGCAGCCACTCCCGAGACATAGGCACAGGCGCTTGAGGTTCCCTCAGCATAGTAGAAGTCAAAGCGTCGAAAATTTCTCCCATCATGGGTCTGCTGATAAATCCCATCCGGATTTCCATCCCCATCCTGATCCAGGGAAAGGTCTCCCCCCGGGGCAGCCAGGTCAACATCAGGCCCATAGTTCGAATATGAGGAGGCAAACTGATTGTCGTACCGAGTGGCAGATACCGAAATGGAGCTTGGATAAGAGGATGGGTAGTGAGGCTGATTCGAGGCCTCATTGCCCGCCGAGCAGATTACCAATACTCCCTGACTTGTGGCATAATTGATCGCCTCCTCTTCGGTGGCCGAAGGATCCCCAATCGATCCGTAGCTCATATTGATGATCTTGGCGCCATTGTTAACCGCATAGTAAATCCCATCGACAATAGTGGCCACATCCCCAGCACCGCTAGCGTCCAGCACCTTAACCGGCATGAGACTGCACTGGAAGGCAACTCCAGCTCCGCCAATTAAGTTGTTGGAAGATTGGGCAATAATGCCGGCAATATGGGTCCCGTGTCGGTTGTCATCATCTGGATGATCATCATTATTGATAAAATCCCAACCAGGCAGAAAACTGGTGTTGGCCAAATCAGGTGCCTGAGCAAACTTAAGGTAATTTTCATAAGCAATTCCAGTATCTAGCACCGCCACCACTACATCTTTGCCACTCGAAAGCTCCCAGGCCAAAGGAAGACCATTGATCTGCAGATGCCATTGCAAACCAAAAAGAGGATCGTTAGGAATAAACTCCTCAACTCGGCGGATAAAATTTGCCTCTGCCAGGGCAACCCCCGGCTCTCTACGCAGGGCCTGAACTAGATCACCGGCCACCTTAGCTGTGGTGGCTGCTGTCGCTACCCGGTGAAATCCGCTATACGGGCTGCTAGACACCTGCTGCAAGGCATAGCGCTGGCTAAGGCTAGCTATGAGGCTGGGTGAGACTCCAGGTTTTAATTTAATCAGGATTTCACCAGGACGGTACCGAGGAAAGGCGAAAGCTTGTTGGGCTATGCCCGAAGAATAGAGAAAAGCACCGCCTTGGGTGACAGGATACCCATAGATACCTACTTGGGCCGAGCCATGACCAAAAAGAGTAAAAATTGAAAACGAAAGAACAACAAATGATAAAAAAATGCACTTATCAGTAGCCATCTTGAGCACCCGCTGCATACTCTGTATGAGCCTACCTTTCCGCAAGAAAATCGCACAATCACCAGATAATCGTTCAAAATTTTAAACCACCTCATCTTCATCTTTCTCACTTCGCTCTCTTTTTCTCACTTCTCGCTTATTCTCTCACTCACACACCCACACACTCTCTCTGTGCACAACTTGTCGCCCACATGGCTAAACCAAAGACCATTTTGGGCTTTGCTGTATGCTTGCCGCTTTGCTGAAAGACAAGCACAGTCTCAAGCATAATCTCAACTATAATCTATTGAAAAGCCATAGCATCTATCGAAAAGCCACAGCTTAAGCATAGTTTACAAGCATATTCTATTTAAAAGCAAAAATGATGCCCAATTTTTAGCTAGGCTTTTTCTGGCTCACACCAGGGGACAGGCTCTCATAGGGGAGGCTCATAAGTGTCCGACCATAAAGGTTTATAATCTGACCTACACTTTTGCAGAAATTTCTTAACGCCTTGAAATCTTTAAAAATTACCTCTAATAGAAAATCCAGTAAAATCAAGGGTTCGGGAAAAAGTGCAAAAGCATAGATCTGACCATAAAGGTTTATAACTTGACATAATGGCGTAGCGGTCCTCTCGCTAACAAAGCACGCAATTTTGGCCGAGCACAGGGGCCGTCCCTGCGATTGATTGGGCAATTTGGATCTGCTCTTACACTTGGCGAGGAAACCATTTAGCCATGGACAGGTGAAATAATTATCCTACAGATGTTTTCCCCATTTATATTCAATCCTAGTACGATCTTGACCAGATTACAAATTCTCTACTTTCCAGGGAGAAAGAGAGGCTTTTTTCGCCTGTATTCCCCACTTTCAACTATTGTTTTTTTACCTGGAGAACATCTGATTATCCTAGCCAGGATGTTGGTTGGGCGATTATAATGTTTTATGGTCAGGCACTTATATGCTCTTGCTGGCATGTTAGCTATATCGAACTCAGGTTAATTTATCTGATACTTCTACTCTTTGATCGTCTTTTATTTGATCGTCTTTTAAGATTATAGTCTTTAATTCATTCCTATAATGATTCGATTATTCGAAATAGAGTGCTTTTCCCTGAGCCTGTTCTCCAGTGACGATGATGATAGGATAGAGAACATCTGTTGATAGGATAAGTACAATACTTATCCTATCAACAGAGTTATTCTACTACGATTTATTCTACCACCCAAAGGGGAAATAAGTCATAAATTGGTTGCTGGAGGGATAATATGCAAAAGTATATGGTAAGCTCAGAGGGTAGCTATATACGCTGCCGCCAAAATAGCCATAAGCGCCAAATGGATAATTACTATTGTACAGGCTATAATTAATGGGAAAACTAATATTGGTAGTTAATGGAAGGCCAAAGTATAAACCACCATAGTTTGGCGATAAAATGCTTGGCCTAGGGCAATCCTCATCTATCTTGCCATCGCAATCATTGTCCTTGCCATCGCAAATATCTTTGGCCTTAGGGTTGATGTTCTTATCATTGTCGTTACAATCTCCTGAGTAACTTGCCGTATAAAGATCTTTCTCACTACACAAGCACTTTGTGTCGTCAGCTACTCCGTAGCCATCGCCATCACTATCTTTGTAATATGTGAGACAGTTCATCTCCTCATCTTTACATAAATCATATGAAAAAAATAAAACTAACCCATTTGGAATCAATTTATCTAAATCATCCATAGACAGAGCTATCTTACCCACGGATGGATCTAAGAGGATTAGCTTTATACTTGTACCAGAAGTATCATTATAAAAATATTCTGCACCAATTATAATTGCCGCATGTGAAACTAAAGGGCCAAGATAATCACTTAAATAAAACTTATAATAATCGGAAACTAACTTAAGATATTCATTCGGGTAATTTAAAGCCTCTGGTTTAAACGCTATTATAACCGGTTTGTTTTCCTGAAGCTCTTGAATTATCTTATATCCTGCACTTACAGTCGAATTATCGTACCACAATTCTGCATTTATCTCATACCCTCCTCCCATTGATATATTACCCAGGACTTTAAGAAAATCTATAGGCCGAATTCCTTGGTTTACACATTCTCCAAAGACAGAAGATACAATATAACTCTGAGTAAGCCGAGTATCAACTTTAAAAAATTCACCTAAAAAGTAGTTTATAACAAATTGAAGAGCAGAAGCCCAACACCAATAAGTATTCTCTTGAGGCTGAAAATACTTTTCAGCATTTGGTATTTCAAAATGGCGGTATAACCAACCCGCTTCAACAAGTGGCACTGTAATTGTATCTGTCAAACTGGTTTCATTTACTAAGAGTGAAATTATGACAGTTAAAATTACAACTTCAAAAATGACTAGGATATTTATATATCTTCTCATAGTCTTTTTACCCTTTTGTTGATGGGGACAAGCCTCCACCTCTACCTATAGAGAGGATATTTACCCTTTTGTCAATAGTGGATCCCTGGGCTATGAGTCTTAATACAAACAGGAAGACTGCTTCAAGGTATTAGATTTACAAGGTATTAGATTTAATCGGAAGTAACAAACATATTGAGTTGTCGGATGCGGCCTATACTGCTGGATCGGGGTATGGATCTGCAAGTATTGTTCTCGCTCAAGAAATTGTTTCATGTATCATCATGTAGGCTTTGTCTGCATAGACTTCTCCTCCTTTCAATAGGTGAGCAATTTGATTAAAAATGCTCCCGTCTGCTAACTTGCTGAGGTGAGCAGCCAATATACTGTGGCAGAGGAGCGGTTCCTTACGCTTTTTCATAACACCATAAATAAAAATGGTGAGCAGTTCTTCATCGCTAAATTGGGAATTATTGTTGTTACTCATCATTTGGCAAAAAGGCCAAAGCTGGGTTTTTATACTTTTCACTGATATATACAAAAACAGTGATTAATAGGGTTTATCAATCTTTCGATAGGAGGGGTAAGTTTAACAATCTTTCCCCTTACCTGCCTGCCGGCAGGCAGATCGAAGGAGAAAAATGGATTTATTCAACTCTTAATTCGCATTAAGAGGTCTACCATTAGGTTTCAAAACCTTTCTTTCAAGCCTAAAGATAATATCGTGGCCATCCCTTAATCATCAGGTCATGGATTTCTACTTAAATTTATACTATTCCAAGTTATACTATTCCAAGCAGATCAAAAGGCATAATGAATCGACAAAGACAGGGCGCTTTCATCAAGCATCCGATACTCGGCAGACAGATTGATATTTTCTCGCCAGCAGTAGTCAGTCCCAAGTCGGCAGCCGAATTGATCTTTTTCATCGAAGTTGATATCAGCAGATAAATTGGACAAATCAAGACTTCCTGAAGACTTGGCATATAAAAGGCCAAGATACGGAGAGAATTTGCTAAATCCTTGATAGATAGTATCGGCAGCCACCTCATACTCTACCACTTTGGCCGTAGCTGAGATGCCGCTTCCTCCATCCTCATTTCCCTTTGGGGAGTAGCGCACAAGATCCAGATTCAGTTTGATACCTAGGGGAGATTCAGGGATGGAATAAACATCCGAGCAAATACCAACACCGTAAGCAAAGGCAACGGCCTTTTCGAATTTAACCTGCGGGCTCAGGTTAAGGGTTTGATCAAATCCCATACTTACCGAGCCAAGATTAAGATAGAGACGGGTGTTTTTAAAAAGTTCAGAGGCATAGCCAAGCTGAGCTATGGTCCGTTTGGATTTTATAGTATTGTCGCCGATACCATTAGTAAAAACAACTTTTTTCTGAATAACCAGCTTGTTATGAACATTGAGATGAAATCTTTTCGAGCTGAAATCCTCCTCCTTCGGAAGCTTTAGATTCTCTTCCTCCTCTTTCCCTCCCCCAATGGTGGAGCGGTAGAGTTTTTTGGGATAAGACATTAGTCTACTGAACACACCCTCCTTGGCAGATTCGCCAGCAGCTGGCAGTGGGGATTCAGCCTGAGCAGCCTTCTCGCCTCCAGCTTTAGTGGATAGCAGAGCCAAATTCTTTTGAGCCACCTCATTACCTGGTGCGATCTTCAAAACCTTCTGGTATTCCTCACGAGCCTCAGACAGCATTCCCTGTCGCTCATACAGCCCAGCAAGTTGCAGATAAGCATCCACCATTCCAGGATCGAGCTGACAGGCTTTTTGATATTCAGGGATGGCTTTCTCCCTCTTGCCCATGTGCTCAAGACACAATCCCATATTGTAGTGAAGCTCAGGATCATCAGGCATGAGGTTTAAGCCTTCATAATAGCGATCTAGGGCAAGATCATACTTTCCTTGCAGACTATAGATAGCCGCTAGATTAAAAATTGCCTCATAGAGTTGAGGGTCGGCTTTGATAGCTGCCCTATACCCTTCGGCTGCATCATCAAGGCGGCCGCTCTTTTGTTCGGCCAAAGCTAAGTAATAATAAGCCTCAGCCCGATGCGGATCCATAATCAGGGCTTTTTTAAATTCCTGAATCGCGGCCTCATGATCTTGATTATGCAGCTTCTCAATTCCAGCCTGAAGATATGATTCCGCCCCTTCCAAGGACTTGGGCTGAATTTCCTTCTGGCTAGAGGTTTGGCTGGCAGCCAAAGAATCTGATCCTTTAGGGAGCAGATATTTTTTCCCGAATGAGCAGGAAGTAGAAAATATTACCATCAGAAATAATGAAGCCAATTTTAACCTTTTCATAAAACCCCCTCAAGGATGTAATAACCATCAATCATGAGCTTAATGAAAAACCCATAGTAATTCACCTACAATTTGTTTGGATGCACAAGCACATAAGAAAAAAAAACGGGCAATAGCAACTTTCGGAACAATTCGCCTCAAGTTGTCTGGATGTGCCTCCAGCTTATCTGGATGTAGAGTCATAGATAATAACCTATTTTATTACCTTCTATATTTTTTAGCAAGGAAAAATTTTCAAAAAATCCCCAAGCCGTCCTCTTTATCGGTCTAAATTGCAGCTAAAAGACTGGGTTTTCATTCACCTGTAACCAATTTTTCTTCTTCTGCCCTGATGCTCCCCATTTATATTCAATCCTAGTCCGATCTTGACCGGATTACCATAGAGGGGAGTTTCTCATTTACCACTTTCCAGGGTGAAATAAAGGCTTTTTTCGCTTGTATCTCCCACTTTCAACTATTGTTTTTTTACCTGGGGAACATCTGTCTTCTACCCTGATTTATTGACTTTAGCTGAAAATGGTGTTAAATTAGAAGTACTTTTAACATAAAATATTATTATAGCCGTTGGCTATAGTGGCTATCTATACAACACAACTAGTGATTGGCGAATAATATACCACAAAACTGTTAAGATACATAAAATTATAAAATTATCCTTTTTATAATCATTATCTTAATAACATAGCTTTATAATCATTACCTTAAATAGCATAGCCAGTGATGGTCTATCGGGGCTATACAGGAAGAAAAACACAACGGAGGAAAAGCCCAAAATGCCTGTAATCACCAAAAGCTTCACCCTTGAGACAAGGGGCAATACGCAGATATTGGATATTACCCAGCAGGTTAAAAAACAAATCCTAAACTCTGGCTTGTCTTCAGGCATAGCCACGGTTTTTGTAGCTGGATCAACTGCAGGCGTAACTACTATCGAGTACGAATCAGGGGCAATCAATGATCTGGCTGCGGCCATCGAGCGACTTATTCCTGTATCTATGCACTATGACCATGATGCTCGCTGGGGCGATGGGAATGGATATGCCCATGTTCGGGCCGCCCTGGTAGGGGCCTCGCTGACCGTACCTTTTCAGAATAAGCAGGTTTTGCTCGGCACCTGGCAGCAGATCGTTCTGCTCGACTTTGATAACCGGCCTAGATCTCGCGACATTATTGTTCAATTAATCGGTGAATAGGATTGGCCCAAGAGCAGAAAGCCAAAGAGTATAATCGGAAAAAAATTTTTCTTGAAATTGCCGAAACTATCTGGCTGATAATCTTCTTAATCTGGCTCATGTACGGTGGCTGGGCAGTAGCGATAAGAAATTTTCTGGCCAGCTTATCTTCCTCTACCTGGGTGTTAAACGGGCTATATATCATAGTCTTTCTGCTGCTGATCAAGGTGGTCATCCTGCCTCTGAGTTATTATTCTAGCTATCGGATCGAGCACCGCTATGGGCTATCGCGGGAGAGTTTCAGCGCCTGGATGGTCGATGAGCTGAAAGAGCTAGCTCTGTCTATAGGCTTTGGCCTGTTGATCGGAGAGACGGTCTATGCTCTTATGGCTAGATTTCCTTATCTGTGGTGGCTAATCGCTTCCTTAATTCTCAATGTGGCTCTCATTATCCTGACCAAACTGGCTCCGGTTGTGCTGATGCCTATTTTTTTCCGCTTTAAGCGCCTTGAAGACAAGGAGCTTGAAGCTAGGCTCATCAGGCTAACTGATCAGGCTCATACCCGCATCAGCGGCGTGTTTGAGATGAGCCTTGGCCAAAAAACCAAGGCGGCTAATGCAGCACTAGCCGGGATCGGCAGCACCCGGCGGATTATTTTATCCGACACATTGCTTGAGGGCTACAACCATGACGAAATCGAGACCATTTTGGCCCATGAGCTTGGACACCATGTCTATAACCACATGTGGAAGGGGATTCTGATCCAAAGCCTGCTGATCACCCTACTCTTCTTTTTGATTGCTCATAGCCTGGGCAAGGGGGTTTTGTGGTTTCACCTCAAGGGGATTGACGATATCGCCGGGCTGCCCTATCTGACCCTTATCACTACTCTGTTTTCCTTAATCTTTTTGCCCCTGGTCAATCTGTACCTACGATCTTTGGAATATAAGGCTGACCACTATGGAGTCTCGATCACTGGCAAGCGAGACAGTTTCATCTCAGCTCTGGAAAAGCTGGCCCGGCAAAATCTATGTGATCAGGAACCAAACCCGGTGGTTGAGTTTTTATTCTATAGCCACCCTTCGATATCCAAGCGAATAGGACGTCTTCTGGTCAATGGGTGAGATTAAAATACCAAAAAAAATAAAACCTTTTGCCGGATTGCTCCTTGCAGATCTTTGCCTGCTCGATGAGGTTGAGCGAAGGCTAGAGTCTGTCTTTGGTCCGATCGACCTGCAAAGTGAGATTATCCCCTTTAGCCATTCGGATTACTATTGCCCTGAGATGGGAAAGCAGATCCTTCGCCTCTGGGTCAGCTTTTCCGAGCTGTCCGATCCGGGCAATCTGGCAGGCTGGAAGATCGAGTCAAACGGCCTGGAAATGATCTGGGCACAGATAGAGGAAGGTAGAGCTCGACGACAGGTTAATATTGATCCTGGTTATGTGACTGACTCAAAGGTTATTCTTGCCTCCACTAAGGACTACAGCCACAGAATTTACCTTGGCCACGGCATCTATGCGGAAATAACCCTAGGTTATCGAAGAAATAAGGGCTGGCAGTCCTTTGACTGGACCTATCCCGACTATAGAGAAAAGGCGGCGGCGGATTTCTTTACCCTGATGAGAAACAGCTTGCTGGCCAAACGCCGCACAGAGTAAAGTCTTAAATGTGGGTCCGGTATAGCTTTCGATAGGTAAGTAAAACCACTAAGTCAAACTCACGAAAAATACAAAAAGCTATCTCTGATTAAGCCTATCCGGATCTTAGATTTTCAACTTTTTCTTTACAAAATCTCTTTGTTTCATTAAAATAAAATCCTTAAAACTGCTCCCCAGGTTCATCATGCTTATGTAAATAAAATATCTCAATTCTCGAACCTCGATCCGGCTCTTGTGATCTCTCTGTGTGTTTACTTTGTGGCCTATTTTTACAGTATCCGCGCCTTTATTCTTATCTTCCAGTAAGCGAGGTTATGGTCAAAAAGAAATAACTACACTTTTGCAGAAATTTCTTATCGCCTTGAAATCCTTGAAAGTTACCTCTAATAGCCAATCCAGTAAAATCAAGGCCTTGGAGAAAAAGTGCAAAAGCATAGAAATAATTGATTAGCAAATCTGCCGGTTTGCCGGTGATCGGATAAGCCTTATCCTGAAAGCTTATTATTGGAGGAGAAGATATGAATCGTAAGCGATTAAAAATCTGCAAATTGATTGTTTTTTTGACCGGATTTGCTTTTCTCTGCCTGCATGTCTCATCAATACCTTGCGCAGAAGGGTATTTTCCTGCTACCACTTGGCCGCTCATCCGCTCTGGTCAGATTTTTACCCCTACTGCTGTCTCCGTAACCCCTAGCTTTGGCGGATCAGGGGCAGGAAGCGGAGTATGGGGACTTGGGGGATCCCCTGGGGCCGGAGGTGGCTTGGGTGGGGGAATATTGGGCGGTGGCGGGATTGGTGGCGGAACAACATCGGCTCTCATGTCGCTTGGAGGAGGAGCAGGAGGTGGCCTTTCCACAGGCTGGATGGGGAGTTCGACAGGGGCGGTGAGTGGATTTACTGGAGGAGGCGGCCCAGGCAAGCTGACCACAGGCCCGGTTGGTGGCGGCCCTGGCAAAATTTCTCCGACCAGCCCTAATTTGGCCTCGCCTTGGCCGAGTCCAGGCCTTAGTGCCCCTCTGCCCCCTACTACCACTCCTTTGCCCGGGGTGGCGCTCACAGCCTCAATCCCGACCACAGGCTCTGCTGCTCCCCCAACCGCCCTAATCCCCTTGAGCCCGCCAGCAAGTATTCAGACCGCAATCAATCCAGGGGAAATAGCCTCGATAGTATACCTTGAGCCTCCTGCCCCCATCCTCCCCCACACCAGCCCTTCTATAACCCGCAACTATATCAACTTAGACTGCATGGGAATCTACGCACCAGTTGATCCCTATAATTTCGCCGTAGTAAACAACTTTTTTCGGGGCGGAATCTATACCGGCGCCGTCACTCAGGTCTCTGGAAACGTGGAGACCATAACTACGCCGGTAGTTAAACCCTTGTATGTCAGTCGCCCGCCAGTGGCGGTAGTAGACCTAAACAGCATCAAGTATAAGCCTACCATTGGTGGCGGCAATTCCATGTTCTCATCTCCTTTTGTCAACATCTACGGACCTCATGGCGAGCTTCTTAGCGGCAGCAGAGAAGCTGCTGCTGCTCTGAACCTTTTGGGGCTGAGGGGAGCTGCGCTCTCTTGGCAGGCTCCTTTCTTTCCCCTGCTGGGAGCAAGATCTATGGCCTATTTGGCCTTTTCTCCTCCACTGCCGCTCTCATTAACTGGTAGCAGATATTTCCCTGGCGCTCCTTTTGGGGCACGCCAGGCCCATATTTTGCCTGCACCATTTATCCCAGGCTTTTGGCCTGTAGGCTTTTGGCCAGCCCCAGGATTGTTTTGAAACTCGGCTATCCTGTCTGGCAGGAAGATCAGAAAAATTTTTCGCTACCGGACACTTTTATCGTCACTCACGCGAAAGTGGTAATCCATGGTGGTAATCCATGGATGGTTGCAGCAACTCTCTGAACTCCCGCCTACGTGGGAATGATGTAGGCAACCGAGCAGGGGGTAAGCGGATAACCTCTGAACTCCCGCCTACGTGGGAATGATATAAAATGCCTGCACTTAGTTAAAAGGCGCATACAAAGAGGCTCATACAAAACCGGAAGATAAAATATGCCCGCTATTTTGGGAAAAATTTCGGCATCAGATATTTTTAACCCGATTGCAAAAATTTATTAGCACTTATCTGATCTTGTGATATAATTATATTCCTAACCCTAATAATCCCCCAGGCAAAAACAGTTCCCCAGGTGCACTCGATGTGTAAGTATGTCTTAATAAGGGTTAGACCGAGGAAGGAGAAAATGAGGAAGGAGAAATAAAATCATGATCATCGATGCCCACACCCATGCTTTTCCAGATCATATCGCTTCGATAGCCATTGAAAAGTTGGAAACTTCATCTAAGACCAGGGCTTATCTCAATGGGACGACTGCAGATCTGCTTCGGTCCATGGACCGAGCAGGCATCGAAATCAGCGTCGTGGCTTGCATAGCCACGGCACCGGCCCAGTTTAATTCAATCCTGAACTGGTGCCAAGCTATAGCCAGCCCCCGAATCATCCCTCTCCCTTCTGTGCATCCTGAATCCCAGAACGCCAGGGAGGAGGTTCGCAAGATCGGAGAAGCAGGTTTTGTTGGTCTTAAGCTACATGCTGAATTTCAATCTTTCTATCTTGATGAAGAGCGAATGTACCCGATCTATGAGGAAGCAATGAACAATGGCCTCTTGATCTTGTTCCACTGCGGCTACGATATCAGTTTCCCTGATTCTGACCGATCCAGTCCAGACAGACTGGCTCAGGTTCACCGGGATTTTCCGCAATTGCCGATCATTGCCTCTCACCTAGGAGGATGGCGGCAGTGGGATCGAGTGCTTCATCATCTTGTCGGCAAGGATATCTATCTAGACACTAGTTACACTATAGGCTATATAGATCAGGATTCGTTGAGGACGATTCTCACATATCATCCACCCAACAGAATCCTTTTCGGTACGGATTCCCCATGGAAGGATCAAGAGGAAGAGATCAGGCTGATTAATTCACTGGATATCTCCTCAGCCTTCAAGGCCCGCATTCTAGGACAGAATGCCAAGGAGCTGTTTCGGGTTAAAAACTGAGGGATTAATTGATGAGTGATTAAGACTATGAGTGATTAATTAGGCCTTGCGCTAAAGCTAAGTGGTTTCCTCGCTAAGTGCTTAACACAAGTTGCGCAGCGGATCAATTATCCAATCAATTGTAGGAGCGACCCTCGGGGTCCGCCCAAATTGTGCACTTTGTTAGCGAGAGGACCACTAAGCGGTTTCCTCGCTAAGTGCTTAACACAAGTTGCGCAGCGGATCAATTATCCAATCAATTGTAGGGCGACCCTCGGGGTCCGCCCAAATTGTGCACTTTGTTAGCGAGAGGACCACTAAGCCTCTCATCAAGGTGATGATGCTGCTGCTTATCAGGCCGGAATTTTACAAAGTCTTCGAAGCTAATCTCTTCGGTATGGGTAATAAAGACTACCTTGGCTGTCTGGAGTTTATTTCGGAAAACCAGAAAGTCAGAAGGCCGCGTAGTATAAGTATTCGGGGTATAAATGTTCTGGCTGGCGGCTTCATCCGGTTTGGCTGAGCATCCTTCATTCTCTGGCCGGTTAGCTGGTTTAGGTTTTTCGGATTGAAAAAAACTCAAAAGATCTTTTTTCTTCATCAGGCCAAGAGTCTCCTAATCATAGCCATACGGTTCATAGCCATACGGTGCTTTTTTGTGCTTTTTCCCCTCCGATTAGGCCAAAAACTCCATAAGTCGCCGCCCGCGTGCTCTCTCAAGATGAGGGGAAAAAGCCGATCGGGCCGGCTCCGTACTCTGAAACTGGATGAAGATTTTGGGCCCCTGCCCGTCAATGATCTTAAGAAAGAACTCAACATAGGCTGCGCCGTATCTTTTTCGGGCCAGCGAGGTATGGTAAACAATGAAATCAATAAAATCGGCCAAGAGATTATCGCTAAGGTCATGGCCAAATTCCTGCCTCAGGGATTGATATTTTTGGAAAAGCTCACGGATACGATCCTGTTCCAGGTCAATGGCATCAGCTTCAAAGCGGATTCGATAGACCTCGCCGCTGATTCGACAGCGCGCATCTTCTTTTGCCTGATCAGACGGCAGAGTGATAGATGTTTCCAATTCCTTAGGTGAGGCTCCCCTGCTCTTCTCCAATTCTTTTATCTTACTGGCAAGATATTCTTCTTCCTCTACTGCTCCATCCTGTCCCTGATCAGGCGGCAGAGTGCTAGATGTTTCCAATTCCTTAGGTGAGACTCCCCTGCTCTTCTCCTCACTCTTCTTCTCCTCCTCCTTGATGAGAGAGGCTGGTTGGGTAGGAATAAAATTATTATCTTCTCCTCGATCATCCGGTCGAGGAGGGGAAATGGGGGTAACATCTGACAGCGCGCTGAACCGAGAGCTGAGGGTCGAGAGAGCGACTTCTTCCCCAAGAGTCGCCCCAGGAGGATGGATAGTCTCTTGTGCTGGGCTAAAGCCAGCGGCCTCACCAGATAAAGCATGGATAACCTCTTTCGACTGGGCTATGGGGGCGGCCTCTTCGGCTAAGGCCTGGGTAGAAGCCTCCTCCAGCCGGGCTTGGGGCATTGGCCAAGTTGGATTTTGAGGCGCCTCAGAGCGGGGCTCATTCATCTGCTGGGCTGGGGGCATTGATAGGCTGCCTGAGGAGCTCGCCTCAGCCGCGGCCAAAGAGGAGGCTTGCTTTCGTCCCTCCCCAGCCAAGGCTTGCCGGCCTCCTCCAGCCAAGGCTTGGTTTTGGCCTCCTCTAGCCAAGACTTGCTCCTGGTCCTCCCCAGCCAAGGCTTTACGGCCCTCTTCAGCCAAGGAAAGTGCTTCGATGCTCTCTGCCTCGATCTGTCGAATGAGCTCTTCAGCGTCCTTAGGGAAGGCTATCTCCGTATCGCTGTAGAAGAGCACCCGCAGGACCTCTTCCGGGGTAGTTATCCCTTGAGCTATCTTAAAGAAGCTATCTTCACGCATAGTGACCATTTGGGCCAATGATCTTGCGATTTGGCGAATCTCACTAGAGGTCTTACGGCTCAGTATGGCATCTCTGATATCCTCGTTGAGCACAAGGAGCTCATGGATGCCGGTCCTGCCCCGGTAGCCAGTGTGGTTGCAGAGGCTGCATCCTCTTCCTCGGACAAAGGAGTATCTCTTCGGATCAACATTCTTGATGCCAAGATTCTGAAAAAGGATTGGGTCGGGTTGGTATGATTCCTTGCAGTTTGAGCATACTTTGCGTACCAGTCGCTGGGCAACCACTGAAACGACAGTCGATGAAATCAAAAAAGTTTCGATTCCCATGTCCATTAGCCGCAGCAGGGCTCCGGTGGAGTCTTCGGTATGGAAGGTGCTGAGGACCTTATGGCCGGTAAGGGCGGCCTGGATGGTGGCCGCGGCCGCGGCATTATCCCGGATTTCCCCAACCATGATCACATCAGGGTCCTGGCGCATCATGGAGGCAATGTAATCGAGATAGCTTAGGCCGATCTTGGGGTTCAACTGTCCCTGGACCACTCCTTCGATCGTATATTCAACCGGATCCTCAACAGTGATAATCTTTTTTTCTAACCCGTTCAAGTAGTTCAAAGAGGCATACAGGGTTGTGGTCTTGCCGCTGCCGGTTGGGCCGCAGACGAGAATGATACCGGTTGGTGCATTGAGTACCTTACGGTAGCGCTTCAGATTGATGGGGGAAAACCCTAACTTGTCCAGATCTATCAGCGTGGTCTGCCGCCTCAAGATCCGAATGACGATATTCTCTCCGTAGACTGCCGAGTAGGCTGAGACCCGAAGATCAATATCGTTGTCCATAATCCGGGCCTCGATTCGGCCATCCTGATGCTTTCGGTGTTCGGCGATATCCATGCCACACATGACCTTGATACGGGAGATGATCGAAGGAGCCATTCGCTTGGGCAGGTCGGTCTTATGCTGCAAAACGCCATCAATCCGAAAACGAACCCGCAAGTTGTATGGCTGCGGCTCAATATGGATATCGCTGGCCCCTTCGGTAATAGCCGAGGAAATGATATAGTTAACGATATTGACCGTATCGTCCTTGACCTCCATGATGCAAGATTCACTGCCGATCACCAGATTCTTTCCTGCCAGCGCTTTTTCGCCCTTTTGTCCATATTCGATCTTGTTGTGGCTTAAGGTATCAAGAAGGCTGTGAATGGCCGATCGGGTAGCAATGGCCGGCTCGATCTCGGCATTTAGGGATTTTTTGAAATCGCTGATAATATCGTCAGCCAAGGGATCAGCCATGATAAGGGTAACCACACCTTCTTTTTCAAAAACCGGTATGGCTTCCTGTCGCCGCAAAAACGATTCGTGAAAGCGCATGAGCAGCTTTTGGTCAATTAACTGAGTGGTCGGCACAATAAATGGAAAACCAAGCTGCATGCTTAAGGATCTGGCTAGTTGCTCTTCGGTCAGAAAGCCGGATTCGAGCAAAAGCTGGCCAAGTCGTTTTTTCTCCCCATTTTTTTGTTTTTCCAGTACCTGCTCAAGCTGAGCACTATTGATAATACCCAGATTGACTAAAAGCTCGCCCAGGTAGATATGCTTGCAGTGCTTGCGCAGGATTTTGGACAGATCAACGCTGGAGATAAATCCCAACTCCACGCAGATCTGCCCTAAGGGAGCATAGTTTTGACCTGATTCCTTCTGACGAGCTAGGGCCTGCTGAAGCTCTTCTTGGGTAATATAGCCGTTATTGACCAGAATATCACCGATCCGAAGCTTTTTCTTAAAGTTATCTAAGGGCATGCTCTTCCTCGAGTCTGACCTGCTCTTCTAGCTCCTCTGCTGTGGCCTGGGCTGTGTCCTGCCCTGCCTCGCCATCTCGGATCTGCGGTTTGCGCTGCTGACAGCCAGGCTCATCATCGTCATCGTCCAGCCGTTTTTGATGGGCAGGCTCTTTTTGTTGCTCTTCTGATTGTTGCTCCCCTGAGGGGAAAATTTCAGCACAGGCAGCCAGCAGATAATCTTCAGCCAGCAGCCCGGCCGATGGGTCATACGGATAGAATCCCCCCTGGATGCTGATTGAGGGAGCGTTCGGGAAGGATATATCCTCCAGCAAGGTTTTTACCCGCTGATAGACGCATCTGGCCTGCTCGGCATTGGCTTTGAGGAGAACGATGATAAAGCGCTGCTCACTGATCCTGGCCACAACATCCATCTTGCGGACGGCATTGAGCAGGGTAGTAGAGATGCTCTGCCACAGCCGAAACATCATCTTTTTATTGATCGATGTGGCAATATGGGGATAATTTTCTATAGACAGACCAACCAGGGTCAGAGGGGTCTGAAATCTTCGGGCCTGCTCCATATTTTGGGCCAGGATCTTCAGAAGGAAAGAGCGGTTGGCCTGATGGTTAATGGTATCGATAATGGAGAAGGGAATAGACTTTTCAAAAACTACCTTCTCTTCAATTGTTTCCACGACTTGCTGGATAATGAGATGAAAGGTTCGAGACTCTTCCTCAGGGTAATTCTCAAGGTATAAACCATCAAAGGCAAGACAGCAGGTAACATTTCGAAGACCTTTGCCAGAGAAGATAGAAACTTCACCTTCTTCGATCTCCGCCTTGCCTGCTAAGGCGCCTAACATCGACGGACCAAGGAGGGTTAGGGGAATATCATCCGCAGAAAGCTCCAGGTCCTCCTTCTCTCTGAGATAGGTCAAAAGATAGGCAAATAGGGAGTCGAGTCGAGCCTGCCCGATCTCTTCGATTGTCGAAACAAGCAGACTGGCCCTGGTTTCATAGTAGAGAAAAACCGCAACACATCGAAAGGGAAACAGGGAATTCAGGATAGGCACTAGGGCTAAAACTAGATCCCGAACCGAGTCAACTTGACGGTTCAATGACTTGAGCTCATTTAGGACCTTTTCCTGAAACAGGTGCCGGTCCAGAAGATCATTGGCCATTTTCATAATGTCAAGATCGCTCACGTTCTGGCTAACAATCGGAGCGGGCCGGAAAAAGGAGTGAGGCACCCTTCTTCCCCTGATCATCTCCTGGATAATCCTCTTTAGCTCCTCTTTATCTTTTTGACTATAAGGCTTTGACAGGCAGTAGTCTGCGCCGCAGGCTGTGCCCCAGAACTGATCCATTTTCTGCTCAGAAGAAATGATCAGAACCAATGGGATATCCAGGCGAAGCCCGAATTTGAGCAGTCGGCAGAACTGATAGCCGCTCAGGTATGGAAGGGTATCATCGACAATGACCAAGGCAGGCCGAAGGACAGCCGCATCCTTGATTGCCTGTGGTCCTTGCCCTACTTGCCGAATATCTAAGTTCAGACCTTGAAGGGTTTCAAACACTCCTGATCGCAGAGAATCATCTCCCAGAGCCAGTATGACCACATTGCTCATTGCCTTTTGCTCCCCTCTTTGCCGTGTGGATATTTAGCTTTTCTCCGCTCTGCAAGCTTTAAGAGTTTCTCTCACCAAGTGGTTTGTATTTTTTATCGGCATGCTAGGAAGAGGAAATCATTTTTTATTATATTTTCAATTATTAACTATGCTTTTGCACTTTTTCTCCGAGCCCTTGATTTTACTGGATTTGCTATTAGAGGTAACTTTCAAGGATTTCAAAGCGTTAAAAGATTTCTGCAAAGAGGTAGTTATTAATTATTCTTATAAACCCAAAATCCGAGATAGATTTAATCTCCGAGATAAGTTCAATCATAGGGGCTTTTGGTATTTTTCTGGTTGTGAGGTTTTCCCCTAACTTTTTCCTGTCTAAAATTTACCAATCTCGGATTTAGCGGTTCTTTCGCTAAGTAAATATACATTAACGATAAACTCTTAAAGCCAAAACCTTAAGATTGGCCTTAAGTTAGTGATTTCATACTTAGCGAAAGAACCATTTAGGGCTAAATAGGCTATGTCTGGGCTGTATCTGTCCTCAAGTCATTAATATTCCTGGTTACATTTCTCCTTATTTTGGTGTATCATAGAGATTCTACTTTCTGAAAAATCTCCAAATAGAGTAATAACATCCGCGGAAATGATATCCCGCGAAAAGAAGTTTTAGCCGGAGGGAAGCATGCTTGAGACAAACACCAAATATGATGAGAGTAAAATCAAAACGCTCTCATCATTAGAACATATCCGCCTTCGCTACGGGATGTACATTGGCCGGCTGGGAGATGGCTCAGACTACGATGACGGCATCTATATCCTGATGAAAGAAGTGATTGATAATGCTATAGATGAATATGTGATGGGCTATGGTAAGAAGATCATCATCCAGATCGAGGAGGACGGTCTGGTGAAAGTGCGTGATTTTGGCCGCGGCATCCCGCTGGGGAAAGTGGTTGACTGCGTTTGTCGGATCAATACCGGAGCCAAATATGACCAGGAGGTGTTTCGATTCTCCGTCGGGCTGAATGGAGTAGGCTGCAAAGCGGTCAATGCTCTCTCGGAGCACTTTGTGGTTCAGTCCACAAGAGATGGTCAGTGCCGCAGGGTCCACTTCAGCCGGGGTATTTTACAGCAGGACCAGATTATGAACACCGATGAGCCCAACGGGACATATATCGAATTTCGGCCAGATCGCTCCATTTTCCCAGCCTATCAGTTCAGGCAACACCTGGTTGAGAAGCGGCTTTGGCATTATGCTTATCTGAATACCGGCCTTGTCCTTCTCTACAACCATAAGCCTATTGTTTCAGAGAGGGGGCTGTTTGATCTGCTTCAGAACGAGCTTGGCGAGGCGGCCCTATACCCGATCATTCACTATGCCTCAGAGAGGCTTGAATTTTCCTTCACCCACACGGACAATTATGGAGACACCTATTATTCCTTCGTCAATGGGCAATATACCTCTGATGGTGGCACTCACCAGTCTGCCTTCCGGGAGGGTGTGCTCAAAGGGATCAATGATTATGCGGCCAAATCATTCAACGCGGCTGATGTGCGCGACGGTCTGGTCGGGGCGATTGCCATAAGGATCGATGAGCCGATTTTTGAATCACAGACCAAAAACAAACTAGGCAACACCGAGATCCGCAGCTGGATCGTCGGTAAAGTGAAAGAGCAGGTTTCGGACTTTCTCCACAAGAATACGGACATTGCCGAGGCCGTGCTGGCCAAAATTGCAGCCAATGAGAAAGTGCGCCTTGAATTGCAAGGGGTGAAGAAGGAGGCCCGCGAGCTGGCCAGGAAAACCTCGATCAAGGTACCAAATTTCAGGGATTGCAAACGCCACCGCGGGGATGGCTCGCCTGAGGGTGAGCGGTCCATGATCTTTATTACTGAAGGACAATCCGCCGCAGGCTCTATGGTTACCTGCCGAGACGTTTTGACTCAGGCTATATTCTCCCTCAAAGGGAAGCCCTTGAACTGCTGCGATGAGAGCCTGAGCAAGGTCTATAAAAATGAAGAGCTCTATAACATCATGAAAGCCCTCGGCATCGAGGAATCCATTGACGGGCTGCGGTTTCAGAAGATCATCCTGGCCACTGATTCCGATGTCGATGGTCTGCACATTCGAAATCTCCTCTTGACCTATTTTCTGAAATTCTTCGAACCACTAGTCATTAAGCGGCATGTGGCCATTTTGGAAACGCCGCTTTTCCGGGTCAGGGATCAAAAACATACCATCTACTGCTACAGTGAGCGAGAAAAAGAGGCGGCAGTGAAAAAGCTCGGTCCCAAGGCAGAGATCACCAGGTTCAAAGGGCTTGGGGAAATCTCGCCCAAGGAATTCGGTCAGTTCATCGGACAGGATATCCGGCTAATTGAGGTAGTGGTGGATGAGATGAAAAAAGTGCCGGAGATTTTACAGTTCTATATGGGCAAGAACACTCCTCAGAGGAGAGAATATATAATGGAGAATCTAGTCTAATTCTGATCTGATTCGGTTTTTATTGTTTTTTTGTTTTTTCTTGTTTATTTTTCGTTTTTCTTTTTATTGTTCTTCTATTGTTTTTTTATTTAAGTTTTTTATTTAAGAGATAACCATGAGTTTAAAGAATTTAATGGGGCAGAATTTCATTGAATACGCCTCTTACGTTATCAAGGATCGGGCCATACCGGAGATTAACGATGGGTTAAAACCGGTCCAGCGCCGTATCCTCCATTCTCTGTTTGAGATGGATGACGGAAAATTCAACAAGGTGGCTAATGTGGTTGGACACTGCATGAAGTACCACCCTCACGGTGATGCCTCAATCTACGATGCTCTGGTCAACCTGGCTAATAAGGAGTATTTTATCGACAAGCAGGGTAACTTTGGCAATATCTATACCGGTGATGCTGCCTCGGCCGCCCGCTATATTGAGTGCCGACTGTCGGCTCTGGCCAAAGAGACCCTATTCAACAAAGACATTACCGAATATGTCGATTCCTACGATGGACGAAATCGAGAGCCGGTTTTTTTGCCCTGCAAGCTTCCCGTGCTCCTGCTGCTGGGAGCAGAAGGGATTGCCGTCGGCATGTCTACCAAGGTTCTCCCCCATAATTTCGTCGAGCTTCTGGAAGCCCAAATCAAGTTACTTAAAAATCAAGAGATAGAGCTATATCCTGATTTTCTCCAGGGCGGAATCATGGATGCCACTGAGTACAACCAGGGGAATGGAAGAGTTAGGGTCAGGGCAGTAATTGACATTCGCGGGCCAAAATCTCTGGTCATTCGGCAAATCCCCTATGGGACAACTACCGAATCCCTGATCAGCTCGATTGAAAGCGCAGCCAAACGGGGCAAAATCAAGATTACCCAGGTCAATGACTTTACGGCTGAGGAGGTCGAAATTGAAGTCATTCCAGCTAAGGGGATCAGTGCCGAAGAGCTTTTGCCAGCCCTGTATGCCTTTACAGACTGTGAGGTCTCGATCTCGACTAACCTGATCGCTATCCAGGATAACAAGCCCAGGCTGCTGACGGTCAATGAGGTGCTGCGACACAACTGTCAGATGCTGTGCGATTATCTTGAGCGAGAGCTTCGGATCAACCTGCAACGCCAGCAGGAGAAGTGGCATGAGAAGACCCTAATCCAGATATTTATCGAAAACCGCATCTACAAGGATATAGAAGAGAAAAAAAGCTATGATGAAGTACAGCAGGCTGTTTTATGCGGGATGAGCCGCTTTCGGCATCTGCTGCGCCGTGAGATAACCTTGGAGGATGTTGAGCTTTTGCTCCAGATACAGATCAAGCGGATCTCCCGCTTTGATCTTGAAAAAAACCTCAAGGAAATCCAGGAAATCCAAAACAATATTCAGCAAATTCAAAAAGATCTTGCTGATCTGACCGGCTACACCATCCGCTACCTCAAAAAGCTTCTGAAAAAATATGGCCACCTCTATCCCAGAAGAACCAAGATTCAACCCTTTGGGAGCATTGATGCCAAAAAGGTCGCCTTGGCCAATGTCAAGGTCCGCTACGATGAAGAAAAGGGCTATTTGGGCACAGAGGTAAAGGAGGGCAAGATCATCACCCTCAGCGACTATGACCGTATTGTGTGCATTCAGCGCCGCGGCATCTATACGGTCAGCGCGATCCCTAAGAAAAAATTTATCGGTCAAGACCTTCTATATGTGGATAAATTCGATAAAGATGTTTTGTTCAATCTCATCTATCAAGATCCTGATTCTGGTCTTTCCTACTGCAAGCGATTTCGGATTGAAAAATTTATCCTGGACAAGGAATACCCGCTCTTTAAGGCTGGAGGCAAGGTTCAGGCCTTTGCTACGGGTGAGCAATTTAGGGTAAAGGTCAAATACCGACCTAGGCCGCGGATGAAAGTAGCCTCTCAGATATTAGATTTTAGCAGCCAACCGGTCAAGGGAGTAGCCAGTGTGGGAAATCGGGTATCTAACAAAGAAATTGCTCAAGTTAGTCTAGTAGTTGAAAAGCTGGTCCAGGAGACAATAGTATAAGAGTAAATAAGCTGGAATTACGAAAAAACTTATTGTAGTTTTAATTTTAAAGAATGAAAATAATAGAGGGAATATAAAGAAACATTATTAAAAATGAGGAAACAAACATGGACGACAAAGCAATCCTTAAAGAATATATGCTTAAAGAGATTGATATAGTCCAAGATATTATAAAAAGAATGGCTCATAATTCCTTTATGATAAAGGGCTGGACTATAATTCTGGTCGTGGCTACTCTCCTGTTGAAAGGCGCAAAGATTCAAGTTCTAATCGCTTTTATTCCGTTGCTAGTCTTCTGGTTTCTAGACGCGTACTTTTTATGGCAAGAGAGGATATATAGAAAACTCTATGATTGGATTATCAATAACAGATTAAAGACTGACAAGGATTTATTTAATATGAATGCTTACCGATTTAAAGATGAGGTTCAGCCAATATTAAAGACTATGTTTTCAATAACCTTAGGATTGTTCTATGGTTCAATAGCAATTTTGACGATAGCTTACGCGGCTATTCTGTTTTTAATTAACCAATAGAGCTTGTTTGAAAAATCATGCTGTAGAATAAATAGCCACCATTTTCTGCCCCGCTCCTTTTTTTCAGACAGGCTCCATACAAGATAAGATCAAGGCTTCAGAAAGGTTTTAATTTGTCAAACAGATCTTCCCCATCTTTGATGGAAGAGTCTCCAGTACTCTCTTTGCCTCTTTTTTGATGATCGAAGGGGATGTGGGGAAGTATCTGATTGGTCAAGAATTAAAAGGAGGGCGATAAGCATTGGGACTGCTTAAAATTTTTTCCAGTAAAAAACCACAAGAGTATGAGCAAAAAGGAGATGAGCTTTTGGCCGCCAAAGAGTATGGAGCAGCCAAGATAGAATACGAGGCGGCTTTAGACAGGGTGGAGAAAGTGTGCCCGAATGATGAGCATCTTAAAGAGAGGATCAGACAAAAGCTGATCCAGGCCAAGGACAGCCTGGCCCGGCTGCATCAGCAGGCCGGACAGGAGCTGATTGAGGCCGAAGCCTTTGAGCAGGCTGAAGAAAGACTTCGCCTGGCGCTGGAGCTGGCTGAAGATCCGGAGCTTGTGGTTGAGATCGAAGAGCAGCTTCGTAAAATCGAAGACCAGATGACAGAAGAGGTCGATGATTTTCCCGATTTTGACCTAAGGAGGGCAGAAGATGCTGAAGATGATCCCGACTACCAGGAGCGAGTGGATGAGTATTTCACCATTTTATGCAGCTCATTGCCTGAGCAGCTCGCTGAAGCCTATCAAGGCTATGGGGATAACTTCAAAATCGGCTATGTGGCCTTAAATCATGGGGACTTTGACCTTGCTCTGGATAAACTCAAGCAGGCTATGGAAGAGATCCCTTCTCCCAGTTTTATCCCTCTGGAGCTGGCCAAGGTCTATCTTAACCTAAACCAATATCAGGCTGCGATTCCCTTGCTGGAAGCTCTTCTAAAAGCCCATCCTGATCTTTTGTCAGGGTATCAGCTTCTGTGTGAAGCCTACTGGGGAGTGGAAAATTTCGATCAGGCACAAAAAACTCTCTCATCCATGCCTAAGGAATTAGCCGATTCATTGCCTGCCCAACTGCTGCGCGGGGAAACACTCTTTCGAGCCAAACAGTATCAGGAGGCAGAATCTTTCTACATCAGCTGCATGGAGTCTTTTGGCTGGGATGAAAACCTTGCCCGCGGCTTAGCTATAACCTACGAAGCGCTTGGGGAAAAGGAAAAAGCCCTCAATCTGTACGGCGAAATAATGGACGAGTGCCGAGGCTGCGGCTTTAGGATCGACCCATTCATCAAGCAAAGGTATGCGGAGCTGTGGTTTGAGTCCGGGCGAGAGTGCTCGACCAGAATATTAGAATTGTTCCTGTCCCTAGTTCATGAAGACCCAAACAACAGAGCTCATTACTATAAGAGAATCAGCCAAATTTACGCCGCCCAAGGGGATGAGAGACAAGCGCGGCGCTATCAGTTATTTGCCAAAAAGCTTGCAGAAGATGAACAGCAAAAGCCAGCAGGACCCGAGGAGGCTGAGAGTAAGACAGCACATCAGGAGCAGGATTCGGCCTCTGGCTATACAATTTCCAGCAGTATCCCCGCGGTTGATGGTGAGGGGGGAGAATAAATTGGGAAAACTCAAGCCTCTTCATGATCCCACCAAGGAGGGTGTACTTAAGATAGTTGGCCTAATGTCTGGGACAGGCTCTAATCTGCGAAAAATCATCGAGTGGGCAGAGCTGCTCAAGAGAGAGCGGGGACAGGCTGTCTATCAGGTAGTAGCCATCTTCAGTGATAGCTCAGATAGCATGGCCAGCCAAATCGGGAAAGAGTTCGATCTCCCCGTCATTATCCGAGATGTAAGGGGATTTTATGCCCATCGGGCTAAACCCCGCAGCGATTTAAAGCTAAGAGAAGAATTCGACCAGGAGACAGTTAAGGCACTCTCCCCCTTCAAAGCCAAGGTAGCTGCCTATGCCGGATATATGAGCATCGCCACCTGGCCACTGATCGAAGCCTACCTTGGAGTTAATGTCCACCCTGCTGACCTATCAATCGAGAATATCGATGGAAGACGAAAATTTATCGGCAGCCAGGCAGTGAGAGATGCTATCCTGGCCGGCGAGCCGTACTTGCGCTCGACCACTCACCTGGTTGAGCCAGTGGTTGACGCTGGCCGGATTCTCATGATCTCCCCTCCCCTGCCGGTCATCCTACAAGAGCCCTTTGATCCTAAAAATCAGAATCAGGTTCGAACAATAGCCAATAATCACCAAGAGCGTCTAAAAAAGGCCGCTGACTGGATTATCTTCCCCAAGACCTTGCAGTATATTGCCGAGGGAAGATATGCTCAGGATGAAAAAGGGCATCTTTTCTTTGACGGAAAGCCAATCCCTCAAGGCTTAAGGCTTGAGATAGAGGAACAAGGGTGAAAGACCACCACAAGCGTGAAATGTCATTAAGTTTGAGGGGAAAACCCTTCGAGTTTAAGGGGAAAACCCTTTTGAAAAAGGGTCTTCCCCTTAAAAACCCCTTTCCTAAAACTTTAACCTCAAAGAAGTATGAATAAATAAGGATAAGAAATAGTAACTAATCAGTCTCTTATCCGTCTTTAGTAACAAAACAAACCATTCGCTCCTACAGCTTTTTTCTTTATCCAAAATGCATTTTTTCATTTATCCTTTGTTATTTGGTTTGATAATGAATTAGGAGATATGTTAATATATAATAATAACTTATTCTGACATATAATCTTTGAATTATACGGGAGTGATGAATTACCAAAAAAGGTTCTTTATCCCCCCAAATATACAAGGAGGTGGTTGTGGGGCGTTATTAAAATGACGTTGTTAAAATTAAATTTAGCCGTTTTTGAATGTTTTCTTAGGTTCAAGGAAGGAGAACAACAATGAGTACAAGGTATTGGAAACTAATTTTATCTGTAGTCGCGGTCGCAAGTTTTACCCTAGCCTCCTTATCATTGGCACAAACCAGAGGAGCGCAAGGGACAATGTCAACAACATCAAGTACCGGAACGATGCAAGAAGACCCCAACCGAAATGCCCAATGGTATGTCAGCCAAACCGTTACCACGCCATTTGGGACCTCCTATAAGTATGGCGCTGGCCCGGATTGGGGTATCGGACCTACCTTCATGAGCAGTGGCTACTATAGCCCCATCTTCGGAAGTGCAAATACCACCCAAGGAGGAATGACTTATGCTGGCGGCCTGCCATTGTATTCTGGCCCCGGAACCCCCTACGGCAATATGTCCTATGGTCCCTTCGCCGGACCTATGGCCAGCACGGCCTATGGTGGTGCTATTGGCCTTGGCTATGGATTAGGCGGCTACGGCGGCCTTGGTCTCGGCGGCTATGGCGGCCTTGGTCTCGGCGGCTACGGCGGCTTTGCTTATCCATCCTACTCGAGCTTCGGGAGCTTCGGTGGTTTCGGTTTCCCGGTCAGCTATGGTGTTAGTTATGGTGGCCTTGGTTTGGCCGGCTTGGGCGGTTTAGGCGGCTTGGGTGGCTTTTATCCCGGTTATAATTATGCAGCCGGCTACGGTGGAGGTCTTAGCTCTGGCTACGGCTATGGATACCAGCAGCCAACCTATCCATCAAGTGGCGTTGGCGGATATTATCCTCAGCAGTACGGCACTGTCGGCGGATATCAATATCCCAATTACATTTATTAATATCATAAGCTAAGTAAAGAAATTGCCGAACTTTTCTGAGCCTCCACGCCTTGGACTTCCCAGGGCGGGAGGCTCTTTTTTTAGGTTTTAGGGCCGATATGCCGATTCCCTAGGGAAGGATATAAGCGCAGGGCCCATTCCCTAGGGAAGAATATAAGTGCGGGAAAACCTATTTTGCCCCCGGGGCTACCTTAGGCCGATTCCATAGTAAAGGAGACATTGCCCTCCTTGGGCCCCAGGTATCCAATGAGTCATGCCAGGAGCCAGGCAAGCTTAGATTAGAACCGAATACGCAAAAGATCGGCTCGAATGGCTATCTCTTTGTCGATTGAGCCCGAGGTGATACTGGCAGTAGGAATATGGAAGCAGACCTTGTTGCTTTGAAGCTCAGCCAATCCTTGGTTATACTCCAGGAAAATACCGTAGCCTGCGCCGAGAAGCCCGCCTACGGCCGCACCAGCTCCGAGATTCTCCCCCCATTCGCTGCCATGCCCCTCCCCCTTGGCCGCGGTGATGGCCGCAGCCAGTACCATACCGGTGGCCATACCATAGAGGGTATCGATAAATATGGTTTGAAGAACCGGCTGAGAACCGTCACTGGCCTGCGCCTTTGAAGGTAAGGAAAAAAAAGCCCCACTAAGCAGCAATGAAATTATGAGCCATACACTTACTGTTTTCTTCATGGTAATCATTCCCCTTGTAGCCTATCTCCCTGGGGGAGATTTATATTTATATATATTTATATTTATATATCTTTGATAGTTTATTATTGATTTATCGATCAATCATAGCAAATTAATTTACTGTCGTCAAAAAATTTTTCCAAGAGCTTTACTTTAATTTAGTAACTTAATTTAGTAACTTGTGAGCGGGGGAATTTTATGAAATAATGGGTTAGTTGCCCTGTTTTTAATTTTAAACCTATTTGAGAGCATAAATTTGAGCATAAAGACATTGAAATTTCGAGCTAATGAAATGATGAGAGAAAATCGTGGGTTATTAATTGTTTTCGAGGGAATTGATGGTGCTGGAAAAACAACCCAAGCCAGACGAGTAACCACCTGGTTAAATGAGAAGGGGCTGCCCGCAGTTTCTTTCAGCGAGCCTACTCACCACAGTGTCTATGGAAGGAGGTTACGGGAGGTCATACTTAATGGAAGAGCGGGGATCAGTCCGTGGGAAGAATTAGAATTGTTTCTTAAGGATCGGGAAGAAGATGTGCAGAAAAATATCCTGCCTGCCCTTAGGCAAAATTCCATCGTGGTTATGGACCGGTATTATTATTCTAATATGGCTTATCAAGGAGCTCTGGGGATCGATGTCAACCATATTCGAGTGCTGAATGAAAAGATTGCTCCAAGGCCGGATATGGTCATTATTCTCGATCTTGACGTTCGCACCGGACTCGATCGGATAAATACCCTTCGCCGGGAGAAAGAAAACCAGTTTGAGCGAGCAGATTATCTTGAGAAAGTTAGCCAAATCTTCAGCGAAATTTCAGGTGATTATATCTATCATATTCCCGCCTCTCGCCCTCTTGAAGAGGTCAATGCCGAGATAGATCGCCTAATCATGGATCTTGTGCGAACATGTTTCCCTCAATATTCAGGCTAATTCAGAGAATCGTGCCCGTAAATAAAAATTTTCTCCCCAAAATTAATAATTTGATACCAATTCAATATCATTTGTGTTAAATTTAGATTTTCTTTTTCGCGCTGTATGTGGACGTTCGGCTTGCGTTTAATCTTTACCTCGTAAGTTAGTTGTAAAAAGAGTAAAAGATCGAGAAAATCATTGACCTTGGGAGGGATTACGAGAAAATGGGAAAATTGGGTTTGCAGGCGAGGGCTATCAAGGGTAAAATAAGAAGGTTCCTTTTGCCGAAAATACATCCTAAGTATGTTAAAAAACAGTTAAGTATCCGTCAGGGAAAGTGCCTTCAATGTGGCAAATGTTGTATTATGCTCTATCGGTGTCCTTTTCTCAAGGGTTCAGGAGATAATATTCGCTGCCTGATCTATAATTCCTTTCGTCCTCACCAGTGTAAACTCTTTCCCATTGATGAGCGAGATCTTAATGAGATTGATGGCCCCTGTGGCTACTCTTTCCCGACTAAGGAGTCGTAAGGAGGGGAAAACCCTTTTGAAAAAGGGTTTTCCCCTTATACCCCCTTTCCTAAAACTTTAATAGCTAGTCATTAAAGTTTTAGGAGGATGGTTTGGAAGGAACCCTTATTGAATAAGGGTTCCTTCCAAAAATCAAAAGAATCAAATAAAATAAATGCTATCTGAAAAAATTGAAGAAATTAGCCAAAAGCCAAAAAAAAGTTCTCACCAAAGGCGAAAGCAGGCCTCTATTTGCTCTGCTCAGCCTGTCTCTATCACCTATCCGGCTGATCTGCCCATTGTGGCCAAACGCGCTGAGATTATTCAGGCCATCTTGAAAAATCAGGTGCTGATCATTACCGGAGACACCGGCTCAGGAAAAACTACCCAGATCCCGAAGATGTGCCTTGAGGCTGGCCGTGGCCGCGCTGGAAAGATCGGCTGTACTCAACCCAGGCGGCTGGCTGCCATGTCTGTCGCTAGGCGGGTGGCTGAAGAGCTAGGTGATGTGGCTGGGGAACTCGTAGGGTATCAGATCCGCTTCCAGGACCGAACCTCTCCTAGAACCCGAATCAAGTTTATGACTGACGGTATACTGCTGGCTGAGACCCAGAGCGATCCTTCTCTTTTTAGCTATGATACCATAATCATTGATGAGGCTCATGAGCGCAGCCTGAATATTGATTTTCTCCTTGGTATCCTGAGACAGCTTCTAGTCAAGCGAAAGGATCTTAAAGTTATCATCACCTCAGCTACTATTGACACGGAAAAATTCTCCCAAAGTTTTGGCGAAGCGCCGGTAATAGAGGTTTCAGGCCGCAGGTATCCGGTTGAGGTTTGGTATCGGCCCATCGATCATGAGCTGGAAGATGCCGGAGATGTTACCTACATTGACCAGGCCATCAAGGCTGTGGAGGAATTGAAGAGGCAAAGACGCCAGGGAGATATTTTGATCTTTATGCCCACCGAGCGAGACATCCGGGAGACGCAGCAGCGGCTTGAGGGCAGACAATATCCCAACACGCTTATCCTGCCCCTTTTTGGTCGTCTGACCGCTGATGAGCAGAGCAGAGTGTTTCAGCCCGTCTCAGAACAAAAGATTGTCATTGCCACCAATGTGGCTGAGACCTCGATTACGGTTCCGGGCATAAAATACGTAATCGATACAGGCCTGGCCCGTATCTCCCAGTACAATGCCCGCACAAGAACCCAGAGCCTGCCCATTCAACCCATTTCCCGAAGCAGTGCTGATCAGCGCAAAGGGCGATGCGGCCGCACTGAGTCGGGCATTTGCATCCGGCTCTACTCTGAAGCCGAATACCTGGAGTGGCCGCAGTTTACCCCACCGGAAATCAAACGATCAAATCTGGCCCGGGTTATTCTGCAAATGGTTTTTCTCAACTTGGGCAATGTGGCTACTTTCCCCTTCATTGATCCTCCTACGCCTTCGGCCATTCGGGATGGATATGCGACCTTGAGAGAGCTTGGAGCATTGGATGCCCAAAATAAACTGACGCCTGTTGGCCAGATGATGGCCCGGCTGCCCCTTGATCCTCGAATTGCTCGGATGCTGATTGAAGCCAAGAAAGAAGGGGCGATCAAAGAGGTAGCGATTATTGCTGCGGCCTTGAGTATTCAGGATCCGCGGGAGCGGCCCCTGGAGCAGGAGGCCAAGGCAGATGAGATGCATGCCGGATTCCGAGAGCCAAACTCTGACTTTCTTACCCTGCTCAAGATCTGGAACACCTACCACCAGAGTTGGGAAAAGCTCAAGACCCAGAACCAGATGAGGAAGTTTTGTAAAACTCACTTTCTCTCCTACAACCGCATGAGGGAGTGGCAAGATATTCATGAGCAGATCCTAACCATTCTCGCCGAGTTAGGGGACTATCCCCTGAACCAGCAGCCGGCAAGCTATGAAGCTATTCACCGCTCCATCCTGAGCGGGCTGCTCAGTCATGTTGCCCAGCGCATCGAAGATAACCCAAGGGAGAAAAATCTCTACCGAACCTCCCGCGGCCGAGAGGTCATGATCTTCCCCGGCTCTGGCCAGTTTGGTAAAGCCGGACCGTGGATCGTGGCAGCTGAGCTAATTCGCACCTCAAGGCTGTTTGCCCGGATAGTGGCCACCATCCAACCAGAGTGGCTTGAGTCCTTAGCAGGCAATCTCTGTAAAAGGTCGTATTTTGATCCTCACTGGGAAAAGGATCGTGGGCAGGTAGTGGTCTTTGAGCGGGTCAGCCTCTATGGCTTGATCATTGTTCCAGGCCGCAAGGTTAATTACGGTTCGATCAACCCACAAGAAGCTCATGAGATTTTCATCCGCTCTGCCCTGGTTGAAGGGCAGGTTAAGGAAAAATTCTTTTTCCTGGAACACAATCAGCGCCTTATCGAGCAGATCGAAGAGCTAGAGGATAAAACTAGGCGCCGAGACATGCTGGTCGATGATGAGACCCTGTTTCAATTTTATGCCGAGCGGATCAGCGAGCCGATCAGCGATGTGCGCTCCTTCATTCGATGGCTGAAAGAGCGAGGAGGAGATGAATTTTTGCGGATGAAGCCGCAGGACCTCCTGCGGACCACCCTAGATGAGGAAGCGATCAGTCAGTTTCCCGATACCCTGAATATTGCCGGCACTTGCCTGCCTCTGACCTATCGCTTTGAGCCTGGTCATGAAGAAGATGGCGCAACCTTACATGTTCCGGCTCATCTTTTGCCCCGCATCCCAGCTCAGGCTCTGGAATGGCTTGTCCCAGGGCTCCTTCCAGAGAAAATCAGCTTTCTCTTGAAAGCCTTACCTAAGGCCTACCGAAAGCAGCTCATTCCTATTCAGCAGACTGCTCAGAGGCTCTCAGAGCAGCTTTTAGCCATCTGGCCAGGAGGAGGTGGAGCGGCCGAAGAAGGCTATAAGCTCTCTCTCTATGAGGCTCTCGAGCAGGCTATCTTTAGGGAATACCATATTTCGATTCCCCGAAGTGCTTGGCCTGAGTCAGAGCTGCCGCCGCATCTTCGCTTACGCCTTTCGGTAGAAGATGGGCGTGGGAGAGTGCTTGGCCAGGGAAGAGACCTCTTTAGCCTAATCAAAACAGTGCCTAGACAGCAGGAGGACAACCAATGGAAAGAAGCCTGCCAGAGGTGGGAGCGAGATGGCATCGTAAGCTGGGATTTTGAAAATTTGCCAAAGGAGATCATCCTGAACCCGCATGATCCTGGTCCTCCTCGGCTGGCCTATCCGGGGCTAGTAGCTGCTGCGGCAAAGCCCCTGCTCGATAATGACAGCATCAGCCTTCGCCTCTTCCCTACACCCCAGGAGGCAGCCAGAGCAACCCGCATGGGCCTGCTCACCCTATATGCTATTTCATTACGGGAGGAGCTTCGGCAGCTGAAGAAAAGCTGGGAGCCTTCACCCAACTGGAAGCGGCTCTTGCAGCCTATTGGCCATCAACAGAACTTCCACGAGCTACTCTTGGTCAAGATCCTCCAGGGTATTTTCCCCGTTCAAGATGGCCGCATTCCCAGTCGACAGGAATTCTTTGATCAGGTTGAGCGAGCCAGGCGGGGCAGCCTGCTAATCAAGGGCCGGCTGATCATGAGCAAATTGCAAGATCTTCTGACCGAGTGGCAAGAGACGGTGAGTTTCATCGCTCGCTTTCGGCGTCTGGCTGCTGGCAATGCTCTGCTGAGTCAACTGCTTCAAGAGATCGAGACTGAGGAGGTTGGCGGGCTTCTCCCACCAGATTTTTTGATTCGCTATGAAATGGACCGCTTGGTTGAGATTCCCCGCTATCTGAAAGCCATTCGTCTTCGAGTCGAGAGGGCCTATGCTGCACCGCAAAAAGACCTGGTTAAAGCCAAGCAACTGGCCCCCTATCGGTTAATGCTCAAGGAGGCACTGGCTATGCTAGACAGTAGCCCATCGCCAGATAAGGCTGAGCAGATCGAAGAATTTCGCTGGATGATTGAAGAGTTTAAGATTTCGCTCTTCGCCCAGGAGGTAGGCACTGCTTATCCGATATCGGCCAAGCGGCTTGATAAAAAATGGGAGGAGATTTGCGGGGGAAAAGCCGCCTTTTAACTTAATAATTTTTATCGAGGAGTAGATAATGAACAAGAAATTGATTTGGATATCATATGACTTGGGTCTTAAAGGAGATTATGAAAATCTTTACTATTGGCTAGATAAGCATAAAGCGAAAGAATGCGGCAGTAGCGTTGCCGCCTTATTTTATGAGTATAATGATGATCTTATCAGAGAATTAACTAAAGATTTAAAGGATAATATAAATTTTAGTAAAAATGATCGAATATATGTAATTTTTAGAAACGAAGAAAATATAATAAAAGGTAAATTTATTATTGGAAATAGAAAACCTTCTCCCTGGGCTGGATATGCTGAAACAGAAGAAGGTGAAGATGAAGAATGAGAATTAGTAGTAAAATTAATAAATGTCAGAATTTCATGATGAGTAGCTGGGAGCCGGAGAAAAAGCTAGAGCGTAATAGACATAGCAATCTCATCACAGTCAGGAAATTTGACGCACTTTATGCAGTCTGACCAAACTTTTTGCGGAAGTTTTGATTTGTCAATCAATTGAAACCCCACCTTTTCAAAAAATTCTTTTTTATAGGTCAAAAGAAAAACCTGTTTGATACCTAAATCCCGGCCTTCATCAAGGCATCTTAAGACCAAAGCCTTGCCAATGCCCCGCCTCTGGTAGTCAGGATGAACAGCCATGGAGCGGACCTCGGCCAGATCTTCCCAAATCACATGAAGAGAAGCAACTCCCACAATTTGATCATCGATCTTATAGACGAAAAATTCTCGAATCCGCTCATAAATATCGTGTAGGGACAAGGGGATGAGTAACCCTTGGGCTGCGTAGAGGTTTACCAGTTGTTGAATCGCTTTCCCTTCATTTACCTTGGGGCGAATAATCATCGCTGAGACTCCTTTTCTTTTGGCAGTAGTCGATTCCAACTTGTAGGGCGCGAAGATTTAAATCAATAAGACTATGATCATGAGAATTCATCAGGATGGAGCGAATACTCTCTTCGATGCTCTCTCTGGGCACAATCCCTGTCTTGGCACACAATACCCCAAGCATGACCATATTAGCTAGCTTTGTAGATCCTAAGGCTGCCTTGGCGGTCTCAAGAGCAGGCAAAAACACCATTTCTACATCCTGGCGAATAAATTGAGATTCGAAAGAAGACTGATTAGCTAACACCAGGCCTCCGCTGACCACTTTATGAGAATGCTTTTCCAGACTCTGGCTGCTCATGGCTATCAAGATCTCAGGTTTATTTACCACCGGAGAGCCAATATCTTCATCGGCAATAATAACTGCACAATCTGAGATCCCACCGCGCATTTCTGCTCCATAGGAGGGCATCCAGGTTACATTCTTCCCAGCCAGCATACCTGCCGTAGCTAATACCTTGCCCAGAAGTAGCACTCCTTGGCCGCCAGTGCCTGAAATCAAAATTCTTTTCTCCTTACATATCTGCATCTGCACGCTTTTATTTACCCTCTTAGATTTACTACTGGTTTTTTCGCTAAGTACGGAATCACTAAAATTAAAAGCTAATCTTAAGGTTTGGGCCTCAAGAGGTTATCGTTAAATTATATTTATTAAATTATATTTATTTAGCGAGAAAACCATTTACCCCTTATATACCCCAAGGGGAAAGGTCTTGGTCATGGTGTCCTCAATCCACTGGTTTGCTTCGATCGGGGTCATCTTCCAGTTAGTTGGACAGGCGGAGAGAACCTCCACCAGGCTAAAGCCCCGATTTTCGATCTGCATTTGAAAGGCCTTGCGAATGGCGTATCGGGCTTTTCTGATATTTACCGGATTATTGACTGCCACCCGCTCGATATAGGCTGGCCCATCCAAAGTAGCCAGAAGCTCGCAGACCCGCAGCGGAAAACCATCTGAGCGCGGATCTCGTCCCTGGGGAGTAGTTTTAGTTATCTGTCCGCTCAAGGTTGTGGGCGCCATCTGGCCTCCAGTCATGCCGTAGGTAGCGTTATTGACAAAGATAAAAGAAACATTTTCTCCCCGATTGGCCGCGTGAATGGTTTCAGCCATGCCTATTGAGGCTAAATCGCCATCCCCCTGATAGCTGAAGATGATATTTTCCGGCCTGGCCCGCTTCATACCGGTAACTGCCGCTGGAGGGCGGCCATGAGCAACTTCGATCATATCGACATTGAAATAATCAGAGGCAAAGACTGCACAGCCTACTGGAGCAACGCCGATGGTTTTATCTGCAATGCCAAAAAAATCAATCGCTTCAGCAATCAGGCGATGAATTATCCCATGATGGCATCCAGGACAGTACCGCAGCGGTACGTCTCTGAGCGATTGTGGTCGGGCAAAAATCTGCCTCATGCTTTTCCTCCCAACATCCTCACTGAGTTTTAAATTTCAAGCTTGCCCCATCAACCGAAGACAATACTGAAATATCTCCTCATGGTCAAAGACTCCTCCTCCTGGTCGCCCGTAGAAGAAGGTCTGACAGCTTCCATTTACAGCTAGTCTTACATCCTCAATCATCTGGCCGGTATTCATTTCAACGGTCAAAACTCTGCCGATTTTGGCTGCTCTGGCTGCCAGGGCTGCCGAGGGAAAGGGATACAGGCTAATTGGCCGAAAGAGGCCAAGGGCAATCCCTCGCTTTCTGGCCATATTAACGGCAGCTTTGCTGATTCTAGCCGAGCTGCCGTAAGCCACCAGAAGAAGGTTAGCATCATCGACCCAATATTCCTCATATCTAACCTCTTGAGATTGAATCTTTCGATATTTTTTGTCCAGGCGCAGATTGTGCTCTTCAAGCTCTCCCTCTCCCATATAGAGCGATTTAATCACTCTTGGTGGACGATTTTTAGCGCCAGTCAAAGCCCAATTTTTTTCGGGCAGGTCTGAGCGAGACCTGCGGTCAGGATCGAGAACTACAGGCTCCATCATCTGGCCCAAGACCCCATCGGCCAGAATCATCACTGGAATCCGATAATAATCCGCTAGGTCAAAAGCCGCAAAGGTAAGATCGTACATCTCCTGAACCGAGGCTGGCCCAAGGACTATTGTCCGATAATCTCCATGCCCCCCTCCTCGGGTAGCCTGAAAATAGTCTCCCTGTGAGCCTGAGATATTCCCAAGGCCAGGGCCTCCACGACAGATATTGACAATTACTGCTGGCAACTCTGCTCCGGCCAGATAGGAGATGCCCTCTTGCATCAGGCTAATGCCAGGGCTGGAAGAAGAGGTCATGCATCGGACCCCGACAGCCGCAGCTCCAAAAACCATATTGATGGCTGCCAGCTCACTCTCAGCCTGAACAAAGCATCCTCCCACCTGCGGCATTCTTTTGGCCATGTGGGCTGGAATCTCATTTTGCGGCGTAATCGGATAGCCAAAGTAATGGCGACAGCCGGCCAAAATGGCTCCCTCGGCAATAGCTTTATTGCCAGCCATGAGGATTTTATTCGATTTTTTAGGTGTGGTGATCATTGCGGCAGGCGGCATATTCTCCTTAACTATCTCCTCCTTCCCTTAGTTTTTCTCCTTGCCAGTTCATTTATCGCTCTTATATCAGACACCATAAACCCTATATCAGAACAACCATAAACCCTCGAAGGGGCTTAGCTCTTATTAAGGTTATGTCTCTCAAATGTTAGCTAATAAATAAAAGCGTCATTTATTCATTGACTTGGCCCTTATCACCCTTTCCACTTCCAAAGTGAACCTTCAGTATCTTGATCTGCTTTTCGCTCAGAGGCTCGGCATAACCTGAATATCGTTCAATATCGGGCTTATCCTTGCCAAGAGGTACCCATTTCCCTTGTTGTTTATCGAAAAACTGCCAGGTTAAAGTATCCTGAGCCACTGGGACTACTCCTGACCAGAATCTAACTTGACCATTTTCAAAGGTAGCCGCCGGGATCTTTTTCCCCTCTTTGAGCAGCAACATGCCAGCATTTCCGTGACAGTCCTCACAAGCCCGTCCCTTTTTCATGACATTATGCGTAAAAAAGGGAGCATAACTGACATAAGTTTTTGGGCCTTGAACGATAACCATAGCCACTCCAGCCGTCACTTTTCCCCGATAATTGATTAGCATGAAAAGGTCAGAAGTGGGTATAAAGTTTCCTGCACGGCTTTTCGTTTTCATGAATTCCGAAAAGTGGCAATTATAGCAGGTCAGGGACCAGCGGACGTGGCAGGCATTGCAGTGGAGCTCGGTACTTTTTTTATGTCTTTTGTGTGGTCTGATTTCAGGGTCAAATCGGGGACCTTTGGTCTTTGTACCCACATGGCAGCTCTCACAGGATGGGGTAATAGCTCCATTATCGTATAGTGATTGTTTGGCCACGCCATCACCATGAATGTCTGGGTCCTTATGGCAGCTTATACATGACATCTTGGCATGAACATCTTTTTTTTCATCGCCCTGGCTCATCTCAATAACCCGCTTCTCCTTTTCGTGACAGCCAAGACAGGTGGCGTTTTTTCGAGCCTCGTTAGTAGAAAATCCCACTTTGCCTGTCTTATCTTTTATCCCATGACATTGATCACAGCTTCTGGCATGGCATTGGAGGCAACCTGCCTGAGCATAGGAAATCTTGCTCAAGCTCATGAAGCCGTTTTTCCCCTCATACCAGTAGCGCATCCCAGCGCCAGAAAAATGAAGGCTCTTCTGATAGTATGAGGTCAGGCACGAATCCTCAGCCCAGATTTTGGCTACAGACATCCCCTGGATCAAGAAAGATAATCCGCAAAGCACTAAGCAGCCTAGCCAGAAGGAAATTTTACCCTTGATCTGATAGTTGAGCTTATTATAGGTGAGCTTACTGTTGAACTTGTCTTCAACCCTACTGCTGATGACCTTATCATTTCTCATCGAGCTACCCCTTTCCCTGGAATGTTAGTATTACAACGAGACATTGTTCCTTATGCCAGCCATTTTATCTGTCCCGCGATGGAGAGAATCCACGCGTTATCCTCTAAATTCCTACTTCAAGCAGGAAAGATGTTCCGGAAGGCTCGCTGTAGTATTAGGTGAAAAGTCTAAATTGGGCAATTAAGACGCATGAATAACACATGAATATAATGAATATGTATCTGGTTTATCTGGAAAATTTATTTGAATTTCTAAAACGAAAATTTTCGGAACAAACCCCTATCACTCCCGAAAGACAACGATAGCCATATCCGGGCACACCTCAGCGCACAGGGCACAGCCGCTACATCGCTCCAGCTTCTGCGCTACGGCAAAGTAATACCCTTGCCGGTTCAGTCTGTCTCCGATGGTGATGACCTTATGTGGGCAGTGGAAGATGCAAAGCTCGCATCCCTTACATCTTTCAGGATCAATTTCAATTCTGCCCACAGCCATCACCTGCTGTTTTTACTTTCACCACATCTCTATTCTTATCTCTCACCATATGCTTATCTATCACTATCACCATAACCTTACTCTCTCTAACCTTCCTATCTCTCACCATAGCCTTACTTTCTCCCCCTAAAAAAACCACTCACTTTAACCCTTTGACTTTGCTTTTATCTACCCTATTTCTTGATTTCTTGGTAAGCCCCCGTTTGGGCCCGCCCCTGTGGACAAAAATTATGAAGTCGGCAGCAAACAGTCGGCAGTCGGCGTTAGGGCCCGCCCTTGTGGACAAAAAACTAAACCCTATAGCTTTTAAGCCCAAGGTTGTCTTCTCGGTATCTGGAAGATAAAGCGAGAGCCTTGCTGTAGCTCACTCTCAACCCAGATTTTCCCCTGGTGGATGTCAATGAATTTTTTGGCGATAGCGAGTCCAAGACCAGTCCCCCCGGTCTTTCGGGAAGCAGCCGGATCAAGCTGCCTGAAACTTTCAAAAATAACTTCCTGATCCTGCTTAGGGATGCCGATTCCCTGGTCGGATATGGTAACCTGAACAAAATCATTACCCTTGTCCTCAAGCTGAATTAAGATCTGAGAGTCGGGCTTTTCGGTAAATTTTACTGCATTACTCACTAGATTCAAAATTACTTGTTTAATCTTCTCGCGGTCTGCTTCGACCAAAACTGGCAAGTTCGGGGAAGTGAAAACCAATTTAAGCTTTTTCTCCCTAGCCATAGGTGCAGTAATCAAGGAAACCTCTTCGACAACCTCTTTCAGGTCAAACTGCTCAAGAGCGAGATCGACTTTGCCAGCCTCAATTTTTGAAAACTCAAGGAGCTTGTTAATCAAATCGAGAAGAATATAGCCATTGCGGCTTATTCTGGTCAATCCATCGACGATTTCCGACATTCGCTCCTGCGGGCTCAGGTTTAGAAGATAGGTGCTGTAGCCGATGATCGAGGTCAGGGGAGTCTTCAACTCGTGGCTAATCATGGCCAAAAATTCCGACTTAAGTTGATCGAGCTCGGTGAGTCGCTCATTCTTCTGCCGCTCTCTGGCTAATTCCTTGGCTCTCTTTTCTACTTTACTCTCTAGCTCCCGATTGAATTGCTCTAGCTGATGTTTGGCGGCCATAAGATGCCGATTGCTTTCTTGTAAGACCTCAAGCAGCTGGCGGTTTTCTCTAGAAAGTCTCTGCTGCTCAAAAGCGTTTCTAATAATTGCTCTCACTTCCTCGACCTGATAAGGCTTGGTTATATAAGCATAAGCTCCCTGATTTAACGCCTTGATTGCAGTTTCCATAGATGCATGCCCAGTCAGCATGATCGAACATACTTCAAGGCGGGAATTCCTAATAGTTTTTAAAACATCGAGGCCACTCATATCAGGGAGCTGGAGATCAATAATCGCTACTTGGATAGCCTGGCGGGATAGCTCCCGCAAAGCCTCCCCACCCGTGTGGACAACCACCAATTCATATCCGTCATCAGCCAGAGCATCCTTGAATGTTTCACAGAAGAAAACCTCATCATCAATTAGAAGGATTCTTGCTAACCCAAAATCAGACATTGGGGATGTCCATACAAGAGGGATCGGCTGCGGGAAGATCAATGGTGAAGATGGTGTATTCACTGACGCGACTTTCAACATCAATGGTTCCCTGATGATCCTGAATGATCCCGTAGCTGACGCTCAAACCCAGGCCGGTCCCTTGACCAACAGGCTTAGTGGTAAAAAACGGATCAAACAATTTATTGAAATATTTTTGCGGGATGCCTATGCCATTGTCATAGACCTTGATGCGGATATAAGGCTTTCCCCCATGCTCCACCTTATTGATGCTGAGCCGAAGAATTTTGGAATTGTTGTTGGTCAGACCCGGGGATTTCTTGTTCAAGGCATATTGAGCATTATTGATCAGATTCAAAAAAACCTGTTGCAGTCGACCACTGTTGGCAGCGATTTTCGGCAGGTCAGGCTCAAATTCCCTGATTACCTGTATGCCATCGAGTTGAAGCTGATGTTCGGTCAGAGCCAGAGTGGTCTCAAGGATCTCGGTAACATCTTCAAGGTGGTATTCCTGCCGATTTTGTCGGGAAAAGGTTAGAATATCGCTGGCAATTTTCCCGATCCTAGTTCCCTCCTGCAATATCCTGTCAGCATAATCAGCAAGCTCACTATCTTTATCCTTGAGTTCGCTTTGTATAAGACTAGCGAACAGGAGCATACCATTTAAGGGATTTTTGATTTCGTGGGTAAAATTGGCTAGCAACTCTCCCATTGAGGCTAGCTTCGAGGCTTGGATTAGCTGCTCTTGCAGTTGTTTTTGCTCGGTAATATCCCGGAAATTTTGCACCGCTCCGGTAATTCGCCCCTTCTTATCCCGTAGAATAGCCGCACTGACTCGAATCGGGATCGTCTGATGGTTTCTGTTTTGAATATAGACCTCCATATGAGAGACCGTCTCTTTATTTTTCAAAGCCTCCATTAACTGTTTGGTATATTCCGAATTTTGACTCTTGAAGATCTCAGAGTGATGCTTGCCGATAACCTCATCGGCCCGGTAGCCAGTAATCTTTTCAGCCTGACGGTTGAAGGAGGTAATACACCAGTGCTCATCCACCGTGCACAAACCATCAGCCAGGCTCTCGATAATGGCCTCAGTGCGCTCTTTCTGCTCATTCAACTCACGTGTCCGCTGTCGGATTTTCGACTCAAGAGCCCGATTCAGATCATCAACCTTCATTTTGGCTTCTTTCAAAGCGGCATTTGAGATCTGAAGCTCCCTGAGCAGCTTTTTATTTTCAAGGACAAGATGTTGTTCATCCGTAGCTCGCTTGACTGTATCTTTGAACTGCTCAATCTGAAATGGCTTGACAATGTAAGCATAGGCTCCCTGATTAAGAGCCTTGATGGAGTTTTCAATCGTGGCGGCTGCTGTCAGCATGATCGAGTATAGATCAAGGTTGAGGCTACGAATCGATTTGAGAATTTCCAGCCCGCTGATATCCGGCAAGTTGATGTCAATAATAGCCACATTAAAAGAATTGTCACGGATAGCCTCAATGGCATCCCTCCCATTGAGAGTAATGCTCACCCTGTAGCCTTCATCCTCTAGAATATCCTTAATAGTGTAGCATACCCCTATCTCGTCATCCACGACTAAAATATTGGCTTTATTGGCAGACATATCAATAATATCCTATATCTTACATAAGAGCCTCTTGCCAAATAAGCGGCTGTTGAGGCTTTTTGATCTATTTAATCTATTTTTTGTTTTTTTGAATTTCCCTAATTGTTTTCAAATACTTATGCCCGGCATGGTAGTATCCAGGCGCCTTAAAAAATTGCTAATTATGAGCTTTGCTCTACTTCCTCCCTGATAGGGAATGATATGGTGAATGAACTTCCTTGGCCAAGTACACTTTTAACCGCAATAGTAGCCTGATGATTCTGAATGATTGATTTGGTTATCGTAAGCCCTAGGCCAATACCTGTAGCCTTGGTGGTAAAGAAAGGATCGAACAGTTTTTCAAGGTCAGAGGGGGATATCCCCTGGCCTTGATCCGCGATTTCAAGCTCAACTCGGCCCTGGTTTTGCCGGGTGGCAATCAGTATCTCTCCAGTGCGCTTTTGCATGGCATGTTCGGCATTGGTGATCAGGTTGACTAGGACCTGATGAATCTGATGCTTATCGACCAAAATAAGAGGCAGCCCCTCGGCAAGTTCCTGACGAACGGATATGTTAGTTGGCAATTTAATCCGTGACAAGGATGAGCTGATTATCTGATTAATATCTTCAAGATGGAATTCAGGCTTTCGAGCCCGACAAAAGCCCAGAAGATCACTGATGATTTTATTTGAGCTTTCAATTTCGTGTTCGATAATCTCGATATGTTTCTGCACTTTTGGGTCCTGGCCGTCAAGCTTATTTTTCAGATAGTAGGTCGAATTCTGGATTACCGCCAGGGGATTGCGCAGCTCATGACTTACCGAGGAGGCCAGTCGCCCTAAGGCCGCCATCTTCTCAGAGAGTATGAGCTGCTCCTGGGCCTCTTTCAGTTCCTTAGTCATTCGCTTCTGCTCCGAGATATCCCTAAATACCTCACATCCACCCATAATCTCCCCTCGCTCATCCTTCAGGGAGGAAGCACTGGCCATAATCGGAATCCTCCTTTGATCTTTGGTTTGAATCTGGACCTCGACGTTCAGGGTTGGAGTTCCATTTCTGGCCGAAGCTTTGATCGCACATTGTCCCTCACAGATGTCGCTTTTGAAAACATCATGGCACTTTTTGCCGATAACCTCACTGCTGCTATAGCCTGTCAGGACCTCGCAGGCAGGGCTGAAATAGGTGATATTCATACCCATATCCACCGTAAAGACCGGATCAGCTATGGCATCGAGGATCGTCTTGCTGGTTTTGATCTGGTGTCGAAGAGAGAGGATCATCCGATTAAAGGAATTGGCCAAGCTACTGATTTCTCCCTTGCGGTCAATGTGCAACAATTCATTCAGATTGCCGGCTGCAATCCGTTGAGCCGAATCATCTAAGAGCTTGAGAGGACGTAAAATAGACAAAGAAATATAGGTAGCTACCGTTAGGCCAATAATTGTGGCCATGATAAAAATGGCGATCATCCATAAGTTAGCTGAACGCCAGGCGTATTCAGCCTCATTCCGTGAGCTGGCCATGTGCTTATCGTGCATTTTAACCAGCTCCTGAATATGATTGCGGGTTGAAATAGCCAACTTATCCATTTCCTTCATCATATCTGCGGCTATTTTCCGCTGGCTGACATCTGAAGCCATGATCCTGCTCGAGAGGAACTTGATATGGTTAAAGTCTTCCCGAATTCGGTTGATTAAAGGCACCTCCTGGGGACGAGACATATCATAGCAATGCTGCAAGGCCTCAAGAACCCTTTGTTCCAGTTTCTGAGCCAGCATGCGCTCGTTAGGATTTCCAGTAATGAGAAAATCATTAGCTGGCATGATATAGTCGGTTATGGCGGTTTGGATTTCATATATGGCTCGCTCATGAGGAATCTCCATAAGTATATTTTCAAAGGCAGTAGTAACTTTGATATTCTGACGGTAAGCAACCAGGTGATTGACAACCATCAAGACAAGCAGCGTCAGAATAAGGGTAAACAAACGCAGGGTAATTCCGATCCCCCTGGTGCAGGGTTTGAAATCCTCGTCCTTTGAGAAATGGCCCTCTCCCTTTTTCCTATACATTGGATCCTCGAAAATCGAAAATGAATCTTATAAATATTATATATGATCTTTAATGGGATAAGATATATAATTCTATCTTATTCCAATAGTACTATATTTATCAACACAATTCAATAGAGGTGGCATGTCGTTATATGAGAAATTGGTTAGCCAATAATATCAAAATGTTTTAAGTATTTTGGATATTGATAGATTTTCACGCCACTGCCCTGGCAATTGATATCCTTGACATTTCTGTCATAGAGGTTAAAATGAGAGGAGTACCCAATAGACTACAGAAGGCAGCCTTGATAAGCGGGTGAGCCTTGATAAGCGGGTGATAAGGTGACAAAAATATGATCAAGACTATCGGTATCTTTTCTAAGCCTGACCAGCAGCGGGCCCCTCGGGTATTAGCCGAGCTTCTGGCCTGGATCCAAAGCCGAAAGCTTATACCCTACCTTGAATGTACAGCCGCCGAATTGGTCTCTTTCCATGACCAGAGCCACATACTGCCGCTGGCAGAACTTGTTTCCAAAATAGACCTTCTGGTCATCCTAGGAGGAGATGGAACGCTGCTTCGAGCCGCTCATCTGATCGACGGAAATAAGATCCCGATCCTGGGAGTTAATTTGGGAGGCCTTGGGTTTTTAACTGAAATCACGGTCCCTGAGCTGATCCCAACTCTTTCGGCCATCATCGAAAAAGGCTCTTATGCCGTGGATGAGCGGATGACCCTCACTGCCCTGTTTTCCTCTTCGGATAATTCCCAGCACACCCAAAAAGCCTGTGCCCTCAATGACGTTGTTTTTTCCAAAGGGATACACGAAAGCCAGCTCATCGAGTTGTCTATACAGGTTGATGGTACCTGGATTAACAAATTCTTGGCCGACGGGCTGATCATCAGCACCCCTACCGGCTCAACAGCCTACTCTCTGTCTGCCGGAGGCCCAATTCTCCATCCTTCTATGCATGCCATTCTGATCACTCCCATCTGCCCCCATATCCTGACCAACAGACCCATCGTTGTCCCAGACACCCAGGTGATTACGGTGATCTCAAAATCAAAGAAAAATGTCCTCCTGACCGTTGATGGTGAATTCATCAAGGAGCTGTCCTGCGATGAGGAGGTGCGTATCAAAAAGGGGAGCAGTAAGATTCATCTGATCAAGGCTCCGAATAAGGACTATTATCAGGTGCTTCGAACCAAGCTCAAATGGGGAGAGCGATGATTGTCAGCCTTAGGATAGAAAACTTTGCCATTATTGATCAGCTGCTTATCGAGCTAAGGAGTGGATTTTCGGTGTTCTCAGGAGAGACCGGAGCCGGAAAATCCATTCTGATTACAGCCTTGAACCTTCTCCTGGGAGAGCGAGCCTATACGGACTACATCCGCTCAGGGGAAGAAAGTGCTACAGTCGAGGGGGTATTCAAGGTGGCGGAAAACTCTCCTGCCTTACGCCACTTGAAGGATAGAGGCATTGATCTTTTGGATGATGGGGAGATTTGGATCAAGCGAAAAATCTACCAGGCTGAGAAGAGCAACCGCTGCTATATCAACCACCAGCCCTGCCCCTTATCGCTCCTGGCAGAGGTGGGAAGATGGCTGGTTGATATTCACGGACAGCATGAGCATCAGCTTATTTTATCTTCTGAGCGGCAGATTGATATCCTGGATGCTTTCGGCAATCTAAAGGAGCTTCGAGCCCGCTTTGCTGCCCTCTATCGCCAGTATGAGGAAAGAGGCAAACAGCTTCTCTCTCTCCTCAGAACTAAACAGCTCAATCAGCAGGAGATGGAGCTTTTGCGATTTCAGATGCAGGAGATCGACCAGGCCAATTTAAGTCAAAAGGAGGAGGAGAGGCTCGATCTTAAGAGACGACAGCTTCAGAATGCCGAGCGTTTGTCTCAGGAGCTTGGACTGGTTACTCAGGAGCTCTACGAGGGCGAGGGGTCTTTGCACGATCGGCTGGGGAAAGTGTGTGCTACTTTACGGCAGCTTGCCAAAATCGATGATTTCTTTTCCACCCTGGCCGACTCCCTCGAGAATATCTCTTACCAGGTAGAGGAGATCTCGTCCCAGTGCACGGAGTATCTTCAGGGGATAGAGTTTGACCCGCATCTTCTGGATGAGCTTGAAGCCGCAGCCGCGCAAATCCAGCGGCTGAAGCGCAAATATGGACCAACAGTGGCCGACATTCTGGAAACAAGGGCCAGGATGGAAGAAAAATGGCAAGCGATTCAGCAGACTGAGGATGATCTTGAGGGGATTCAAAAAGAGATCGGGCTGCTTTCTGGCCAAGTTCTGGAGCTGGCTGAAAAGCTCTCAGCGGAGAGGCAGCGAGTGGCTTGCGATCTTGAGCAGCGAATCAAAAAAGAGCTGGCTGATCTTGCCCTGCCCAGGGCTCGTTTCCAGGTGAGTCAGCAAAGAGAGAAGACTGAATCTGCCGAAGGCGGCTCTTTTCCCGATAGAGAGCGGCTGCCCAGATTCCCTTTTCGGCTGACCGCAAAAGGCGCCGATCTGATCGAATTTCTTTTTTCCGCCAATCAGGGTGAGGAGTTAAAGCCACTTGCCCGCATTGCCTCTGGCGGAGAGGTCTCGAGAATCCTCCTAGCCCTAAAGTGCTGTCTAAGGGGTGCCGATGAGGTGCCTGTTTTGGTGTTTGACGAGGTGGATGTAGGCATCGGCGGTGATATCTCCAGAATTGTTGGCCGAAAGCTCAAGGAGCTTTCAGCTTCAAAACAGGTGCTCTGCATTACCCATTCTCCGCAGATAGCCTCACTGGCTGATCACCACTACGTGGTCAGAAAGGTGATGACTGATCATCGGACCAGCACAATGGTGGAGCAGCTTCGAGATGATGGACAGCGGATCGGGGAATTGGCTAGAATGCTAGGCGGGGGAGTTGCCTCGGAGATTACCTTTACCCATGCCAGGGAGTTGATCGAAGCTAGAGAACCGTAGCCACATTTTTCCCCCATTATTAACGCCTTTCTCCCCATTCTTAAATTTTTTCAGATATTCTATCCATCTTTTATGTATGGGTTTTATGGGACTCTTAAAGATCCAGGCAATATGTCGTTTTTTAGGCGGCACATTGCCTGGATTTTGACCTCTTCTCTACTTCTCTTACTTGCTGGCTGTAAAGGTGCCTAATTCGATCGTAGTGTTAGTGGCTGTGTTAGTCAGGGTATAGGCCCCCTGGAGAGAGCTGCCCTGAACCGTAGCCGTAATCTTTATGCCATAGAGAATAGGATCAGAGAGGCTGCCTGCGGTTGTGCCGCTCAGGTTGAGAATATTGCCATTCTCAATCGTCCCGTTTACGGGAATCGTTTTTACAGCCGTGTTGTCGGAAAAGAAGGTTACGGTACCGTTGACCGTGGCTGCAATCTGGCTCAATTCTAGGGTGATTGGCTGAAAGCTCGCTCCGCCGCCGCCACCGCCGCCACCGCCGCAGGTGCTGGCCATACCGCTGGTGGAGGTGCTGTTGCTTGATCTCATTGAAGAATTCGTGGTCCGGCCTGAGGTTGGCGCTCCAGTGGCACTATAGTTTCTTACCCATCTGCCCTGGTATGAGCCGCTAATATCAGAGGTGGCCGCAGTAGTATAAGTGGTGGCCGCCGGATAATAGGTTTGAGCCGCAGGGTAATAGGTGCTTGAGCTAGCAGCAGAGTATGGGCCCCGATAATAGTAAGTGCTTGCAGGATAAGTCGAGTTTGCCGTATACGAGCTTGCTGGATAATAGTAGGCGGTATTAGCTGCTCCAGGAGCAGAATAAGAACCACCAGCATAGAAAGAATTAGCTGAGGTGCTGTAGCCTAACGATCCACCGGCGGAGTAATACCCCCTCTGGGCAGTAGCGGACGTATAGGAAGGAGAATAATAAGAGCTTTGAGCTTGAGAGCTTGGATAGTAAAAAGAAGACTGAGCGGTATAGCTACCTGCTCCGATCGTAGTCAATGGGCTAGTATTGCTCCGGTAATAATAAGAAGAATTTTGAGTTGAGGCCGTACTCGGGCTAGAGGCATAACCAGAGGTGTTCGAGGAGTAATAATAAGATGATGGAGCCAAGGAGCTGCTGTTGTAGAGATAAGAATAGCCGTTGTAGCCCGTTGAGTAAGCGGGGTTAGGATTATAATATCCAGAAGTTCCTGGTTGATAATAACCTGGTTGATAATAATATGAATTGACAGATGTAGAATAATAACCATGCGCATACTCGATCCGGGTTGTTGGGCCGAGCACCAAGGCAAGGAAGATTAGAAAGAGCCAGCTTTTTTTTATCTTCTGCGGCTTTCCTGAAAGATAAGGTTCTTGAAGCATAATTTATACTTCCTCCAAAATTCATAAGCTTATGGCAGTCGTGATCTTTAGCACCGAAAAAGCATTACTAATCTAAACTTACCTAACCCTGACTTTCCTCAACCCAAACTTTCAGAACCACTCTTCCGTGTGATCGCTTCCAAACCGAATCTTGGTCTTTGGCGAAAAGCCCTTTTCCTCTTTTTCACCCTCCTAAAGAATGCCCTAATTTATTTTTTTCGTAACTATTTAAGATATTAATAACTCGCCCTAATCCTCAAAATACCTCAAACTACATAAGCTAAGTGGTTTCCTCAGCCTTGCTTTGCATAATTCTTACTTTGCATAATCAATTCCATTTAACTAAAGCGCTTGCCTTTGCAGGCAAATACTCAAGGGGAGCTCTCCTTGAGCTAGCCGCCCGGGGGGATAGAAACCGCCAGAAGGTAGAAATATCTATGACTTCAAGGGTATAATTTACACTCTTTATGACTTTTGTGGAATTTTTGCTTGGCTGGGTGAGCTTTCTTGGCCATAAAAGCTGCAAAATAAGCTTATGAGCTTCGCTCCTACATATCAGACACTATAAACCCTATACTATAAACCCTATTCAGAACAACCATAAACCCTCGAAGGGGCTTAGCTCTTGTTAGGGTTATGTCTCTCAGATGGTAGCTAATAAATAAGCTTATGAGCTTCTAGGATGAGTTTCTAGTATCTATGTATCTATGCTTTGGCACTTTTTCTCCAAGGCCTTGATTTTACTGGATTTGCTATTAGAGGTAACTTTCAAGGATTTCAAGGCGATAAGAAATTTCTGCAAAAGTGTAGCTAGTATGTAAAGCTTAAAAAAGAAGAGACCGGATGAAGCATCCTCCCTGAGTGGATTTAATCTCGCGGGGAACATCATTAGAGGAAGAAGGTGGAGGAACATCCCCTGGCTTGGTGGGTTGATTAGGATCCTGCGGCTGCTGGTTTGTGGTGTTGGGATCAAGCGGCGCATCTGTTGTGGCTAGGATCAAGACAGTCCGAAGCCCTTGGGCTGGCTCACCAGCCGCCTCTTCAGAATAAATGTCTTGGAAAATAAATCGGTAGTTCAAATTGGCCGGCAGGGTGAGCTGAGGCGTTATGGATACTGATTTCGTATAGATTTTGCCATCACCATAATCCATATCGAGTGGATCAAGCTCTTCCAGGTCATAGAGTTCGCCCCCCTGGTATTGACCGTCATTGTTTAGGTCTATCCAGAGTTTTTTAATCTTTGGAGGAAAATCATGCTCATTGACATACCTTACTTGAAACTGAAACAAGGATTGGGCTGGCCCACTATCCGGGTTCACCCCATCCTGGGTATATCCTGGCTGTCCGGTCCAGGTCAGGTATACGCTCAATGAGGCTGGAAGCTTGGCCAGGGTAAGAAACGGCTCGCCGGTAGCGATATTTTTACCGTCCGAGAAGACGAACCGATAACGGATCTCATCTCCGGCCGCTGAAGAGGAAAGATCAATCAGAAGACGATAGATCTTGCCATCGGAGACGACTGTATCAGACGAGGTGAGCTCCTCCATGATATGTTTTTCTTCCTGGCTGAAAGTGCCATCCGCATTCTCGTCAATCCAGACCTCTCGGATGAGCGCAGGATCATTGTCCTGATCTTGATAGCAGACTTGAAACTCATAACTTCCCCCCCCTGCTTCGCTCCCTTTTAGGCGAACCCCCTGAACAAATCCAGCCTCACTGACCCAGGAGAGAACAGGCACTGACCGATATGGGGTCAGAGAGAAAAAGTGATCCGATGAGGGCTCTCCCCCGATCGGCGTATGGCCACTAGTGAAATTGAACCGATACTTGATATTGATGGCTCCGGCACTGGTGGTTGAATCGGGCAGGTAGAGACAGGAGATCGACTTTTGATATCCCCGGCCAGCGGAAAAACTTTGGGTATTTACAGCCTGCATGGGAAATTTTTCGTCCTGATCGTAATTATTGTCGCGGTTTAAATCAACCCATACCTCAGCCACCGAGGGCGGATCATTCTCTAGGTCTCGGTAGCGGACCATAAAGGTAAAGGTTGTGCCCCCCGGAGCGCTGTTTGGGTTTACTCCGTCTGATTCATAACCATCGGTGCCCATCCACTCAAGAGAGGCAGGGCTATTTCCTACCAGAATCTGGTGACTTTTGGCCGGCTCTCCCGTGGCTTCATTCGTTCCGTCGCTGAACACAAAGCGGTAGTTCAGTTTGCCATCTCCGGCCAACTCCAGCGTGGTCATGGCCTTGTAGATAACTCCCTGAATGTAGTTATTTCCTGGCTCAGGAGTCAGGTTGATGATTTTATCCATGAGCGAATTGGCCGGATTAATGGAATATACGCCATCATCATCCTGATCGATCCAAACTTGAGCCTTTTGGGGTGGGAGATTGCCGAGACTGGAGTATTTTACCCGAAATTCAAAGGAGGTGCCGGCTGGCCCAATGGCTGGATTGACCCCGCTATTTTGGTAGTTAGCTTCTCCGGTCCAGGAGAGAACCGGAGGAGCTGTGGCCTGATAGCGCTGGGAATAGATGTCAAAGGTATTCGAGCGGGTAGGAGGAGAGCCGACCTCCTCCCAGATGATTACATATTCTCCAGAATCGGTTCTTCGGGCTATGGCCACAGGAGAATCCAAGAGTGATGAGCCTACGATGCAGGCATTAATAGCAGAAAATTTGGTCTGACTATCGAGGAAACTGCCGGCGCTGCTGAGCCGCACAAAGTAAATATCAACCTTCCCGTTCCTGGTATCCTTCCAGGCTACTAGGTAGTGATTTTCACACCAGATAACTGAAGGATTCAACTGGTTCCACTGATACTCAGCGATTGGAAACTCACCCCGCGAGTCAGGAAGTCCATCGGCCGAAACCAGCATACCAGCTACATCCGAATATTCATTCTGTGGGTGAATGTCCCAGATGACCAAAAAATCCCGGCCATCAGAAGCAACCGCTGGATTGTATCGTAGCCCCTCACCGCCTGAAATAAGGAGAGGCGCATCATCTATCACCTGTCCAGAGCTTGATACCCGACCACCGTAGATATCGCAGGAAGATGCGCTGGTCTGGTATTCCCAAACCACCAAATAGTTGGCTCCATTCCAGGCCACAGAAGGATTTGTTCCACCGCTTCGAGCAATGAGCAGACCGCCACTTGAAGCCGGACCATCGAGAGACTGCATCCCCTCGGTTAGCCTTAGGCCATAAATTTTAGCTGGCTCGATTCGATGATCCTGCCAAACAATCAGATATTGCCGATCCTGACTGTTCCAGACCAAGGAGGGCTGTAGCTGATCTCCACTGGCCGAGCAAAGGGGAACACCGCCTCCCCCTCCCCCTGAAGATGAGGGGGGATTGTCTAAGACTGTGCCCGTAGTGCCTGTAACACTTACCCTGCTGCCATAAATATCAGCATTGCCGCCGCGGGTATCTTCCCAGACGACAAAATAATTGCTCCCGTTCCACACCACTTGCGGATATCTTTGATCTCCTTGAGCAGTGCAGATGGGAAAGGGGGAGCCTGACTGGCCACCAGCCTGGATAAGACCATAGATATCGCCTGATCCGCTGTCGCGATTCTCCCAGACAATCATCAGATTTCCCCCTCCAGCATAGGCAACCTGAGGATGAATCTGATCAAGAGCCCCGCCGCTGACAAGAACGTCGTTCCATACCCAGCCGTAAGCAGGCCGTGGAAGGATAAAGCCAAAAAGCGAACCTAAGAGAAAGATGGCTACTACCACAAAGAGTAACCACGTGGTAAAATAGAGTTCTTTTAGTCTCAGGAGAATAGCCCTATTAAACTTTCTCATCGCACTATCTTTCTTTTGAGGATGTTACTAGAATGCTGCCGGGATGATAAATCATTTATGAACAGGAGAGCTATTACATCTGTTTCTCCCCTAGCTCACAGTGAGAGCAATAACTGTGCCATATATTTTGGCTACAATAGCCATATATTTTGGTTACAATAACAGCCAGCAAGAGCAGATAGTTAAAATAGATAGCAGCTGCCATTTTCTTTTGTTCGATAAGGAAATGATGTTGATAGAATCATAGACAGATCAATTATTGGACAGTTTTATTGGTCAGTCTGCCTTCTGAAAGCTATCCCTTATATTTTGGAAATATCATGAAGTACGCTTATTCGGAATTCACTACCGGACACTTTTTTTATCGTCATGCCCGCGAAAGTGATAATCAAAGTGATAATCCATGTATAATTGCAGCAACCCTATGGATTTGCGCCCACGCGAGAATGACATGAAATGCCTGCACTTTCAGTGCGTATACAAAACCGGAAGATAAAATGTGTCCGGTAGCAAGATTCGGAAAGCAGGTGCGGCTCATCCTGATGCTCGCCCTGATATCTGACTCGTACTGATGCTCGTTCTGATATCTGATATATCAAGATATATCAAAGAGTTAAAATATAGCTACAAAGAAGCAGGATGAGATAAGAAGTGGAAGCAGAGCAGGAGATAACAGGGTATGAAGATTGCAAAAATTTTTTTTGACCTCTCATTATGGAATCTTTAAAAAATGGAATCTTTAAAAAAAGGGAGATTTCTATGCACGTAGCCCGCTCTACCAAACAAGCAACTAGCATTTTGGCTGTTATCTTGATCTTCATTGCTGCCTTGAGCGCCGGCTGCTGGCCAAAGAAGCCAGCGGTTGGCAGTAATATGCTAAAAAGTGAGGGGAAAAGCAGCCCCAAGAGGCTTCCCAATATTCTTTTGATCTCAATTGATACCCTGCGAGCCGATCATCTTGGCTGCTATGGATATCAGGGGATTTCGACCCCTCATATCGATCAGCTGGCCAAAGAAGGTGTGCGGTTTACCTCATGTTATACGCCAGTTCCGATCACCCTGCCTAGTCACGCTACCATAATGACCGGACAATACCCTCTCGGCCATGGGGTGCGGGACAATGGGACCTTTCGGCTCGGTGAAGAAAGCTTGACTCTGGCCGAGATTTTGAAAAAAAGCGGCTATCAGACCGCAGCTTTTGTAGGGGCCTTTGTACTTGACTCTCGCTTTGGCCTGGATCAGGGGTTTGCCCTCTATGATGACCAGATGGCCTCAGATGGAGAAAAATCAGATCTATTGTTCGAAGAGCGGCGAGCCGAGGAAGTTATTGAAGCGGCCACCAAATGGCTGACTAATAAACAGCCTGGCCCATTTTTCCTGTTCATTCACTGCTTTGATCCTCATGCACCCTATCGGCCCCCTGAGTCTTACCTTGGAGGAATGCAGTCTGCCTGCGATGATCCGGCTAATCTGGCCTTCTGCTATGATCGGGAAATCGTCTATACCGATGACTGCCTGGGCAGACTATTTCAGAAGATGAAAGAGCTTGGGCTTTTCGATCAGACCATAATCTGCTTTACAGCCGATCATGGCGAAAGCCTCGGAGAGCACGGCGAGCCGAGTCATTCGGTTTTTATTTATGATAGCACCATTCATGTTCCTCTCATTATCCGCTATCCGGGAAAGATTCCGGCTGCCGCAAGCCTTAGTAGTCAGGTTAGCAGCGCGGACATTGCTCCCACCATTCTTGATCTGGCCGGAATTCGCCTCATGGATTCGAAAATGCAGGGTAGATCTCTCTGTCCACTGATTAGACCACCTGCCTCCACAGCTCAGGCCTCCTCTTCTTCTTTGGGAGACTCCTTAGTAGGGACAGATAGTGAGGCGATCTACTGTGAAACCTATTTTCCTTTTTACAACCATCGCTGGAGCCCTCTGCTGGGAGTGAGAACCTCAGAGTGGAAGTACATCAAAGCCCCCAAACCCGAGCTCTATCATCTTACGGATGATCCTCGGGAACTCACTAACCTTTTCCCCTACCGCCAGGATCAGGTGGCGGTTATGGAAAAACTCCTGGCCGAAATGAAAAACCGCTATTCCGCAGGTAACGTCCGAAAAAAAGTCAACCTAATGGTCATGGACGATGATACCCGGCAGAGGCTTGAGCGGCTAGGATATCTGTGGACAGCAACGGTGAAGGAAGAGGCCGGTGGAGAAAACGGAAACTATCCAGATCCCAAGGATATGGTTATGGTTCTAAACTACTTCAATGTGGCTGCCTATCATTACCTACGCCATGAATACGAGCAGGCCATCGGCTATTTTCAAAAAAGCCTTGAGGTTGATCCCAAAGATGTCTTTGCCCACTTTATGGTAGGATTTATCTATAATAAAATTGGACGGTTTGAAAAGGCGCGGGATGAATTTTTAGAATGTATCCGTCTTGATCCGGCTTATCTGAATGGCTACGTAAACCTGGGAGGAGTGTATCTGAAACTTGGTCAGAAAGAGAAGGCCTTCGAGCAGATTGAAAAAGCCCGAAAACTTGACCCTGAGTCTGTAGAAATCTATCAGAACCTGGGCGTTCTCTATAGCTACAGCGGCGAGTATGACCGAGCTATTGAGGCCTTCGGCCAGGCGCTCAAGAGAGAGCCCAAGCATATTGAGGCTCTGGGGGGTCTGGCTAGTGTCTATCTGGCTAAAAAGGACTACGCGACCGCCCTTCAGTATGCGGAAAAAGCACTTGAGCTAGATCCCCAGAACGTGAATGCCTATAATACCCTAGGGGCCATTTATCTTGCTCAAGGGGCGATTGATGAGGCGGAAAAAAGAATTTACCAGGCTTTAAAACTTGATTCGCGGCGAGCCGATACCCTGCTGAGCCTGGTAGATATTCACATTCAAAAGGGAGAATATGATCTGGCTAGGCAGGAAATCAGTCGGGTTCAGGAAATTGACCCGAACATGGCCAAGGTGTACAATTCCCTGGGCATAATCTCCCTCAAAAAGGAAGACTATCAGCAGGCGCTTGAGCAGTTTCAGAAAGCCCGGCAATTAGAGCCTGGGTCGTCTGAGATTTTCTACAATCTTGGCCTGGTCTACTCTCAGCTTAACGATTCAGACCAGGCGATTCAATCGTTCCAAAGATGCCTTGAGCTTGATCCTCGAAATCATAAGGCCTATTTCAGCCTAGGGCTTGCCTTCCATAATCAACAGAAATTAAGTCAGGCCATTGAAGCCTATCAGTCTGCCCTAAAACTTGATCCAGACAATATCGATACCCTATTTCAGTTGGCAGTCGCCTATCAGGATCAGGGAAATAGCAGCCAGGCGATTAGCATCTTTAAGCAGATTCTGGCCAAAGATGCTAATCACCTCAATGCCCGGCTTAAACTTAGTCTGCTCTACTTTGCCATTGGAGAAACTGAGCTTGGAGTAGAGGAATGCAAACGGATTCTGGCTATCGACCCAACTCATGAGGCTGCCCATATCAATTTAGGTTTCACCTTTTTCAGACAACAGAAATTTGACCTGGCTATTGCTGAATATAGCCAGGCGATTCAGAAAAACCCAAACAATCCAGTAACTTACTTTCACCTAGCTAACTGTTACCTCTGGAAGCAAGACCTGGCTAGAAGTATAGAGTATTTGCAGCAGGCTCTGCGGGTCAAGCCAGATTATCAGCCAGCGCGGGACCTTTTGGATCAGATTCAATCTGCGCTGGGAGCTGAAAATCAATAGCTGACTCTACCTGGTTAATTTTGTTCATAATGTGTAATCTTTTTCCTATAATCTAGGGGATGAGTCATTTTGGATTTTAGGAAGGATATCTACAAAGATAAATAAATCAATTAATTATTAAATTTACATTTTTAATGTATATTGGCATATTTAATGCATGGCAAAAAATACTAATAGGGATATTACTATGCCAAAAGGTCATAAATTTTATGACCATAGGATCTATGACCATAAAATATGACCATAAAATTTATGACCAGTAGTTCCCAATCTTGGAAGGGAGGTGAAAACTTGGAAGGGGGGGAGAATAAAAAAGGCAAGAAATGTCTAAATATCTATAGTCAACTCGAGTGGAAATTACTAGCCATGAAAGGAGAGGATTGAGGGAGATACTATAAAAATATCTTGATGAGAGTGTCCTGAAAAAAATATCTTTAAGAGCTGATTTCAGGTTTTTGAAATTGAAAAGGTCCTAATTCTATTTTAATAGTATGGCCAGGGATAGTTTTGGATTTATTTTGTATTTATAATTTATAAATTATTTCCCAAGTTTGAAGTTTGGTTTAACTTAAATAAGGTTCTAGTGTGAAGGAGATTTTGACTATGGTTTTAAGAAAGAATTGGTTAAGGTCTGCTCTCTTGGGTTTAGTGATCCTTATGGGATTGGTTTTGATTTCATCACCGATGGCTCAGGCGGCGGCGGCAAACTGGATAAATCTTCCGCCCTATAATACTCTGTGGCCTCTTTGGTCTCCGCCTCTTTCGCCGAC
>Ga0078972_1001583_pt1 | contig 83963 bp, 82 predicted proteins | sample YelNatPaOPGAMG01_FD_67568 | JGI IMG/M metagenome (GOLD analysis project Ga0078972, IMG submission 67568) | Hot spring thermophilic microbial communities from Obsidian Pool, Yellowstone National Park, USA - OP-RAMG-01 (SPADES assembly) (version 2) | ecosystem: Environmental > Aquatic > Thermal...
TCAAAGATGTTGAGTGGAAGGCGTTGTGTTGTTATGTGTACCAAACTCCTCTCCCTCCAGAAAAGCCACCTACTATTGGTCAGGCAGTATTGATGATAGCTACCATTGGGGGTTATTTGGGGAGAAAGGGTGATGGTTTCCCTGGGACTAAGAGTCTCTGGCGAGGTCTTATACAGGTTTATGCAGCAACTAAGATGTATGCTATTCTTACTCAACAACATTATCCTCATCCAATGCAATCTGGCCCCTAACCCACGGTCCCAAGTGTGTGTAAAGATCAGCTTTAGAAAAGGGAGGGGAATTGAGTACCTCCTCACCTTAATCCTCTCAGCCCTTGGGGAGAAGAAATAGTTGATGAGATCTTCTCCCCGATGGGGAGAAGAAATAGGTGTTTGACCTTTCACCTATGACCTTTCACCTTTCACCTTAACGTGGGCAATCTGTTCTCCCGAATTCTGAAGCAAACACTGCCAAATCTGTCCCATCCACATCTCCATCCTTATCAAAGTCTCCTTTGCATGGAAATCCGCTACTACAATTCGTACGGCCGAAGTCCGCAGCAAAAATAGCCATGTCATTCTTATCTACATCACCATCTCCGTCAAAATCTCCTTTACAACCTGGAATTACATAAAAATTCATCCCGTCACTCCATTCTCCATAGCCTCCTGTTCCATAAGTTTGAATCCACCAAATTGCACTACCATTTGCTAACTGAGTAGATGGTGTAACAGAACAGACTCCTGTTCCAGTTGGGCATCCAGCAGCAGAAGCAGTATACCACTGTTTGATTTTATCTCCTGTTGAGTCTTTAACCCAGAGGTAATACTGTGTTGCCCCTGGGACAGCATACCAGGTATAAGTTGGAGTATTGTCTGTGATAGTTCCAGATGGGGAGATAAGAATAGCTTTTCCTGGAGTTGGAATTGAAGTTAAATCCACATAAAAATTCATACCTATGCTCCAGGGACTATCACCTATCGAGTTAGATGCCTGAACCCACCAGGTTGCATCGCCCTGGGAGAGATTTGTATAAGGTATTACCCAGCATTCTCCAAATCCGGAGGGGCAATGTGTCTCAGATGACGTAAAGACTTGATTGATTTTTGGGTTTGGTCCACCAGAGTCGTTTACATAAAGTCGATATGATGTCGCTCCTGATACAGCCTCCCATACATACATTGGTGTGGGAGTTCTTACTGTTCCTGATGGGTCTAATAGTTTTGGAGTCCATGGACCGCCAACCATCACATCATCAATTAGAACTTCAATTGTTGCCTCTTTCCCATCTGGATAAAATACTCTTGTTCCAATTTCTTTCCAAGGATAGCGAGGAGGTAAGATTTCTCCATGAGGTGTATAATAGACTACTTCATCATCAATCTTGAAAATAAAATTTCTCCCATCCCAGCCTAAAAAGAGTGTATATGTGGTGTTCATTGAAATAGTCTTATTAAAAACACCAGAGGCAATCAGGAAAGGAATATTTCCAGCAGTGTCTCTATAAGAACCAATAAACCAACCTGCTTTTGGTTCTGTTCCACCTACTCCATACCCATATCCAATATATACACATGCATTTATCTCACCAAGATAACCCCCTCCAGTGGTTCCATCATTATAAAAACGTCCAAAAATACGAGTCTGAATATCTGCTTCCTGAGGATTCTCAAAATATAGTGGTTTAAATTTTGCCTGAATAAAGTTTATCGAATTTGGGTCTAAAAACCGTAGGCGATTAAACACACTTGAGGTATATGCTGAACTGCTTCTGACTTTTGACTTCAGTTGTCCATCCGAAATCTCCCTTACAAACTCATAATTTATCCATTTTGTATTATCAATTGTTGGGGAAGAGAAATCATCGTATGAAGCACCATTTTTTTCAACATTATCAAAAGTAGCGGATACGAATGCTGATGAGGTATTGTTGGAAATTGAAGCCCTTGTTCCAATTCCTTTAAAAGGCATCTTAGTTCCCCCTGCCTTTGTTGGAACGCCTTCACTTGGGCCGAGAGTAATAGTTTCAGTCCCAATTTTAAATGTGAAAGTGTTATTTCCATCGAAGCTTATATATAATGTATAAGATGTTCCAAGAGTTGGGACTGTGGAAAAGGTTTTCCATGCAATATCAGTCCATGATGTCCCATCAGCATTATTCATTTTAGTGACACCACAATTAGCAGTAAGCCCAGTTGGACTTGCCCTAAGTTCAACTGCGGCCCAAATGTCTCCTGTCATTCCCTCACCAGGTGTTCCATCGTTATACCACCTTCCTCCAATTCTTGCCCTTACATAGCCCTGATTTACTAAATTGTAATTAACAATAGAAATATCTGCCTGAACCGTATTGATTGATTCAGGATCGAAAAATGTTAGCGAATTAGATTCGGCAAAAGGATAGCTACCAATAACAATTGGATTAGGGGTACTCTGTTTTATAACAAGTTTTTGGTTATCAATCTCCCTTACCCATATTCCCTCTCGCCACTTTGTTTTATCAATAGAAGGAAGCGAAAAATCATCATAGGATATAAGTCCAGGCAAAGGTCCTACAAGAATACACGCCTCCTCAAATTCTTGATTTAATTTATTCTGTGTCATATTTGGTAGAATCCCACCAAATGTTGGGTCTGGAAATGAATCCTTTATAATAAAAAGTCCTCTAAAAGTTGGCAGGAAACCTCTCAAATTTTTGGGTGAATCAAAGAACTGCTTGAGATTTAAATATTCTTCAAGTGCTCTTATATAAGTTGTTCCGCCTAAAGAGTTATTTATATCATCAAAAAGATTTCGCCAGAAAATCTCTTCACCTGGATCATCAATTATAAATAGGTCATCTTCCTGAGAGTCGCCTTCTGACCAGATGAAATTGATTGCAGATTGAAGGGTAATTATTGCATCACTTAGATCGGATTTTGCCTGAGAAAATTGAGGTGTGGGGAGAAGTTTTAATAAATCTGTTGAGGCATTGATGATGTGATCTTGAATACTGAGGATTCTTTTATTATATAAAGAAAATATTGTATCAATATCAATATTCACATTGTAGGATGAAATTATATTTATGGCTGATTTTACAGAATATAATAGCCCTTTTATTACCAATGCATCTCCATAATCGATTTCGATACTATCGTATATCTCATAATCATATGTTCCAGAGGAAACGGACCAATTTGGAGAGACCTGAATTGTATGGGCATCATTCCAGATGATTGTATATTCTGTGGTTGAACCTGCAAGAAGTAATCTTTGCTCCGACTAATTCATTAAAATCCCAATTTTTTGTATAGTCGGTAAGAATATTTGGGCTACTAACCGATCCTGATCCGCTTTCAAATATCCATCTATAATGGGTTTGATAAGAACTTGTTACCTTGGATAGATTTCCTAAAGCCCCAGTAATTTCAGGAAGGATATTATCTTTTAAAAAGGATTGTAAATCTCCTCCTGTTGGAGTATCAGGCGGAAGAATGATTCTTCCTTCAGCGTCTCTTGTAAAATCTGCTGTCCAGTTAAGAATATCTCGACCACTGGAGCTTACACCAGCTCTATCAAGAAGGGTATTAAACGCTGTCGATTTTGATATCATAAGGATACGGGTTAATGCAAAAAAGAGATTTGCGCCCTGATGATTTGGATCAAAACCTAAGGCAGACTGGAAGTTATTATGAGCTTCAGTGAGTTGATTATGTTCCAGGGCACTTTTCCCCTGCTGGAAATAATCCTCAGCGGTTTGAGCAAAAGTTGATTCAAACAAAACAGAGTTAATTAGAATTGCTCCCAAAAAAGAAATGAAAAAAGTAGCAAATACAGAATTGATAATTTTTTTAAGTCTTCCGTTAAACATTTTACCCCTCCTTTTTAGGATTCTCCTCAAATTTCCCCTCCTTCATAAGAAGGAGGCAGGGAAGATTATATTTCTTATTTTTAATCCCTCCTAACCTCCCCTTAAAATCTTTTTCCCCTCCTTTTTAAGAAGGGGTTAGGGGAGATTATTTCTAATCCCTCCTCACCTCCCTTTAGAAAAGGGAGGTGAATTGGAAGTTTTCCCTTTAAAAAGGGGAGGACAATTTTTTTTCCCCTCCACAAAAAGGGAGGAAAATTGGAAGTTTTCCCTTTAGAAAAAGAAGAAATCAAAATTACTCCATTAAAACGCCTCTTTGTCGAAGAGGAGTATTGTTCATTTAAGGAGTATTGTTCATTTAATATGTGTCTAAATTTTTAATCTTTTTAAAAAGATAATCTGTTTCGATTCCTTTTCCTTCTATTCTTTTACCATCTTTTATTAAATAATAAGGGTCTGTAACTCTAAAAAGATATGTCTTTTTAATCCAGCGAATTCTATAAGAAACAAGCTTTCCATTCTCTCCTGCATCCATAGTTGCATGTCCTATAAAAATAATGTCTCCTGTTTCTCTATCTATATTTGCTGAATCACTTGAAATGGTGAATATCTTTTGTTCTTGTCTCCAGAGATTAAAGGATATATTCTTGAGCTTAAGTCCCCTTACTTTCTTTATTTCTGGGGGTAGATTCCTCTTCATGCTTAAAATAGGACTTTCAAAATTTAGGCCTCCCCCTCTTTCCTCCTTAACTTCGGTCCTCTCCTCTGAGGGAAGAGGATTTGTGGAAATGACTTTCCTTCCATTAGATTTGGATTCAATTTCATCAAGGTATAGGTCAACTTTTACATTTTTTAAATGCGCTATACGTAAGGGTCCAATAGCAAATGGACCTAATCTTTCTCTTTCGATTGAAAATGTATCAATCGATACAGAATAGACTTTTTTATCCCCATGATATTCGACAAAAGAGATTCCTTTACCATAAGCAAGCTTTGAGGAAGAAGACTTATCAAAAGGAGAGAAATATTTTTTGGGTGTGGAAGATAAGGAGAAAATTAATATTGCCAATACACCTAAAATTAAAACAACGAGAATTATTTTTAATGCAGTTCTCTTTTTTCCATATCCTAATTTTAATTTATCATAGGATGATTTTTTTGAACCCTTCCCAGATGGCATTTTTATTAATCTCTCCCCATTCCCCCTCACCTTAATCCTCTCACCTTGTGGAGAGGAGAGTGTGAAGAGGAGATTTCCATTCCATTTTTGTAGGTGATAAAACAACCATGATAAATTGCCCAAAAAAGAAAAGCCTGGTTTTTTCTCTCGAAAAAGCCAGGCTTTTCTTTTCTCGTTTACATAAAATTCTTCCTTCTAAAATTCTACATTTATTTACACCTTTTAATCCCCACTATCCCCTTTTCTAAAAGTACTTTTCTACTACTTTTTTTAAGGGGCTTTTTCCCTTCCCCCTTTTCTAAAGGGGGATAAGGGGGATTACTATTTTTCATTCTTCATAATTACTTCCAAATCTAAAAACGAAATTTTCTCCTCAGCCCAATTAACCCAAGAAGCCCCGAACCTATAAGAATCAATGTCCCTGGAATTGGCACATTGTTGATTGTAAGTGGGATATATTCTATTTGAAATAAGTCACCAGTTCCAGTCTCATAAAGGTCAAAATACGAGAATATTAGAGTATAAGATCCTACTTGTTTACAATGTAAATCAATCAGGGCTATCTCTATATTATCACCGTAAAAGGCTTTGCCTGTCTCCGCACCAGCCCAAGCTATAATTAAACCTGAAGAACTATTATCAGAATATGGTTGATATGTCCATCCAGGACCCAGTTTAATAGATGGATGCAGAGGAGGGTCGAAAGTAAATTGATTGGCATCATATATTAACTCAAAATCAAAAAAGTCCGCACCAGGTGAAGGTATATTGGAAACGTATAGATCAAGCCAAACTTTCTGGCAGGGAATCAAATTAACCCATGTGTCTGGTTGTTTATCACCAGTGCTTGGAGGTGAAGTTGCATCTTTATCTGTTATTCCCTTTACATCCCACCAAAGTGTGACTGATGAAGCGTTAGCATTTAAAGAAAAAATACCTGAGATAAAAACCCACAAAACTATAATTATTAACTTCTTCATTTTTTTAACCTCCTTTTATTTTTTGTTATTTCAATTTAGTACTTCTATTTAATAATTTCTTTTTTTATTAGACTACGGCCAACATGGAGGACAAGCTATTTGTCCAGGTCTGCCTCTTAGCCAATCCCCGTTAAATATAGAATAATCTGGTCCAAATACTTGGCCATCGGCATTAAAGTCAGCTCCTGGATTATACCCAGCCTGGTACCACCACTTGAGCCAAGAGCCATTAAAAATACTATAATCTGGGCCAAAAACCTGATTATCTGCATTAAGATCACCCTCGCAAGCGGGCACACCTTTACTGGAATCTATGATGCAAATGGTAGCAAGCTGTTGAGGAGTATTAATATTCATTGTAGCGTCATCCACTGTGCCATCTTCCCTTACAAAATTGTTATAAGGAGTAGGATGTGCCAAACCCACAGTAATAGGAGTTTTAGTTACATGTCCACCACTACCTGCAATACATCTAAAAACTATGAAGCCAATAAGAATATTATTTCCAATCACTGGATTCGGCTTCAATTTTCCTCCAATTATAGTAACTGTCCCATTCGTATTGTCTACTTGTATTGGTGGATCTGTATAAGTTGTACCGGATGTTGGATCTTTCATTGCCCAAACTTCCCATTTACCAGCTACATATTTTTGGGCGTCGATAACTTGTAAATAAGATGGATTAAATGAGATTTTTATTCCTGTGCTAAGTAAGGGGCTTCCATTAATTGAATCGAGCATGATATGCATCCATATTTTTCCACCAATGTTTCTCTGTGCACGATTAGGATTAAGAACTATATTTGGTCCTGCCCAAACATCCTGAAATGCCATTGATAATATAAGTGAAGTTAAAATTGAAACCACCAAGACAATTCCTTTTTTGGTAATCACAATCTCACCTCCTTATAAATTTTTGTTGTTGATTGATTTATACTTTTTGACAATCTTATAAATCAGATTGCCACATCACTTTTTTGCCTCGATGATTCCTAAAATCTCTTTCGCCTAAGAAGAATAAAACTAATTAAACCTGAACCAAGTAACAATAAAGTTGTTGGAGCAGGGACTGGTTTTAATTCAAAAGCCATGTCCTTATCAGGTAAGTAATGCCACCATCCAGGATTCAATCCTCCAGGAGGAAATCCCATCTGCACTGCATTATCATTCCAGTGTTGATATGACTCATGCCAGCCCCACTGAATAGGATTTCCATTTGGATCAATGGCCACTATCGAAAGCCAATAAACCTTATCTTTTTCTTGTGGGAATGGCATTGGAAGGGTAGCATCATATTGAAATATGGTTTCAATCCCTCCTGGACGAACAATCTGTCCATAAAAAGTTTCTTTTACTTGAATCTGGTCTAATAGAAGTGTTTCTGCATAAAGTAGATTTCCAGGATAACTCCATTTAGGAATACTTGTTCCTGCTGGAACATCTGACCAGAAGCTGATAATGAACCCCATCACAGTTCCTGGTGGATTTTTAGCAGGGTCTCCCCAATTATCACTACTTGGATATGGATAACCTGTTATCGGTTGACCTGGTATGGAAGTATCCCAATATGAGCCCCACCATCTTACCCCAATAATTGGTAACCCATCTTTGCAAAGGAAATCATCTGCGACTGCCGAAGGGACCTGATTCTCTGACGAGAAACTATAGGCGAGATTCCAAGGCTGAGTATCAACGCTTGGTAGCTGAGACCATTTTACATATGAGGCCTGGGCATTTGAAGAAAAAATTACAAAACAAAATACTACCAACAAAATTGTAATCAACATTCTTTCTTTCATATTTAGCCTCCTGGTATAATGATAATTGCTTAAACGAATTATTAAACCTTCCTTAAAAATAAAAAAGCCGAACTACCTAAATTTTGCTTCGGCAGCTCGGCCATCTTCATCACAGAAGATCCGCCGCTTTCCGTCCCTCTTTCACAAGAGGTTTGGCTTTATCGGGCACAATATTTTAATTTTTAGCTACTAACAATTTTTTGAAGGCAAATTCGGAATGAAACTTAATTCCAGCCCCCCTGCTTATCCCCCTTCAATAAAATATAATAAAAAATAATCTATTTGATAATACCTTATTATTTTCAAAAATATTTCTCAAGAAAAAAATTATTTATTTTACAAGCAAAAATCGGAATATAAAAAACCATTTAAATTCCATGGCCAAATACTTCCTAAATTAAGTTTTCAGATTTAAACCAATTATTTTTTACCATTAAATTTTTTGCATTTTATATGCCAAATTATATTACTATCATAAATATCGAAAATTAAATAGTTTTTTAAAATAACAGATTTTCAAGAAAATGCATAAAGTGTAAACTTTTCCGACAGCCCATTTTCTTTAAATCCATAACTATCTAAAATTATTAGAAATTTGTTAATTTTAAACAATTGTAAATTTTCCTTACACTTTACAACATTTGTGAATTTTGATTTTTCATTGATATTTTATTCGTTTTTGAAAACAACCTTCTTTATATTTTTAAAACAGTAGGTTCAGACAGCTTCTATTTCGAAATTATAATAATTCTGAGTCTGGGGATACCATATCTCTATTGCTGACAAATTCCCAATGAATTCATATTTAATTATTTTAATTAAAAATATTTTGAACAAGCGAAATCATCATTGTTAACTTATAAAAGTGGATATTAAAAAAAAAGTATGTCACAATTCTATCACAAATACAGTCTAAAAATATTATAGTTAATTTTATTGGAATAAGACTGAAGGGCCGGCGTAGCTCAGCGGTAGAGCAACTGATTCGTAATCAGTAGGTCGAGGGTTCAAATCCCCCCGCCGGCTCCAATAATTTCAATAAGTTATATGATTTAAGCCTGTCCAATAACTCCTAAATTGTGCACTTTTTGTGCACTTGGCTTTTCTCCAAGCACATTATCGAGTATGTTTACTGCTTTGACCTTATGGCTTGGGGCAAGATGAGCGTATCTCAGGGTCATTGTAAGGGTCTTATGGCCTAATAATTCTTTTACTGTGGTTAGGTCTACACCAGCCATTACCAGGTGAGAAGCAAAGGTATGGCGTAGATCATGGAAGTGAAAATCCCTTATTCCTGCCCTCCTTAGTGCTGAATTAAAGCTTCGTTTGATATCCTGATAGGGTTTTCCAGTGGCGGGATCATAGAATACATAGGGCACATCCAATCGTCTTATTAAGCCTTGTAAAACACTTCTTAGAGTATCATTTATTGGGATTTCCCTTCTTTCACCGTTCTTGGTTCTATCAAGTAATATAAACCCGTGTTTTAAATCTATGTTATCCCATTTTAGATTGAGAATTTCACTTTTTCTCATGCCAGTATTAAGGGCACATATTACAATGGGTCTCATATGAGGACTGCAAGCATTGATAAGACTTTGACATTCTTCTTTTGAAAGATATCTGAGCCTGCGATTATTCTCTTCCAGGAGTTTTACTTTCCTGATCCGTTTTAGGGTTTCTTCTTCTACCATATCCCAATGTGTAGCTTTAGTAAACATGTGTTTTAAAGTTGCAAGCAAACGGTTAACGGTTGCGGGTTTATTGCCTTTCTGGAGTCTTTCGGTTTGGTATTGTTCGATCAGCATTGAATTAAAACGCCTAAGTGGAAGATTTCCAAAGGCTTCGAGCAATTGTTTTACAAACCCTCGCTTACTTCTGAAGCTTCTCTGCCTTTTACCCCATTCGAGGTATTCCTCAGCAAGTTCTTTGAAATAATAATTAGCGATCCTTTTTACTACTGGTTGTTTGCCTTCTTTTACTGCTTGTTTCCTTTGGATTAGCAATGCCTCAGCGTCACGAAACTTTGTTGATCCTGTGGATTCCCTGATAATGCGTCCATCAATACCAGCATAACGAATCCAAAAAATATTGCCACGTTTAAAGATTCCTCTTGCCATCTTTCTTTACCTCCTTTCTTTTTAATTGACTTTTCTTTTCTAATTCTTGTTTGATCTTTGATAGAAGTATTTGTGCTGTTTTACTTGGATTACGCCTGCCTGTTTCCCAGAGATAGATTGTATTAAGACTTACTCCCATGAGCCTGGCTAATTCTTTACGGGTTAACTTGTGCTTCATTCTAAATTGTTTTATATGGTTCATGCCTTTAATATAACAAAGTTAGATTTACTTGTCAAGAAAAATTTTATAACTGAGCACATTTTTACTGCACAATTTAGAGCACAGCGATTGATAAATTATTGATATTTCAATCATTATTTTTTATGTCAGTTGACTAATAATCAGGAGGTCACCCCTTATTTTTTGCTTTTTCAAAAGGGATAGGTCGAATTGTATTGATATCGATCCATCTATCTATTGCTGACTTCTTAAACCTAACATACTTACCAGACTTAAAATAAGGAATTGCCTTTAAAGAAATCTGTTTGTAAATCCATGAAGAATTGACCTGAAGATACTTAGAAAGGCCTTTTACGTCAAAAATGCAATCTTCTTCTTTGGGCTTTTCATTGAATAAGGATCGAAGAAGTTCTGCTACCCTTTTTGCGATAAGTTCTATGTCTTTTGGTTCAAACTCGAAATTCATCCTCTACCCCTTACCAGATTGGACGATGAATGGAACTTTGGATCGTGGATGAGGCGACGCTTACCTTCCCTTCCCCCAAAGAGAAAAATTGAGTCAAAGTCGTATTTTTTGTAAGCCTCGTCCCCAAATAGGGGGGTAAGAAAAAACCCTTCATCCAAGTATGTTTTTCGTTCATCCGAGTATATTTTTAGTATCATTTTCGTATCAGTTTTGAGCGATCTCTAACTTGAAAGGGAAGTTACCCGATTCCTTCGTGCCCATTCCAACACATCTGAAAGCAGGTAGGCTCTACTTCTTTGAGAAATTTTCACATAGGGTAAACCCCTCTCTCTTCTTAGTTTATCCAATTCCGATTTTCTCAAGGCCAAAGCCTTCATAAGTTCTGGCTCCGAGATCAGTTTCTCTTCCATACTCAATTTCCTCCTTATTTTGAAAATCTTCAGCCAGAGGCTGATCCACTTTAAATGGAAGTGCTTCAATTGTCCATTCTTTGAGTTGTGAAGTATATCCCTCCAACCCAGTTGTTTTATCAATTCCCCACGTGCAAAGGACTTTCTTTCTTAAGTGTGGTTTAACCCTTTCTTCAGACTCCAGAGGATTGCACTCTAATTTTAGCTCCATCGCAAAATCAAACATGTCTTTTTCAACGATCATAACCCGGAGAAGTTTAACCTGAGTTGGCTCTGCCGATAGCTTTATGTAAATTTCGCCAAAAAGATTAGCGATTCGCCTTGCTGAAATTTCATCCTTTTTTCTCCCCGCCTGGATATTATACTCTTCTGCCATCTCCTTCACTTTACCGATCCATCTATCCTTATCCACACTTAAGTAAATTTCAATGGGATCAGGTTTCTTTGATAGTTCAAATTTCTTTATGCTGGATATTATTCCCCTGCACTTCAAACATTCAGGGACGGATAATTTTTTGACCCTGTTTTCGCAAATAAGTCTCGTGTCTAAAGGATGGTAAAGCCAATAGTTAAAGGTCTCACAAAAGGTTCTCATCCTCATCCTCTACGAAGATATTTTCTAAATTAACTACTACAGTTTCAGGGACATCTGTAATTTGGGGGACGTAGATAAGGCCAACGATTCCCCCTCCCTTTTCGTAATCTTGTCGAATCACAAATCTGCGATACCTTTTACTATCTCGTTCGTAATAAGCGACAACTTCAATTTTTTTCTCCATTTTCATCCTCCTTAACCTTTATGCCTTTGCTATTGCACCAGGGAAGACCTTCTTTGTCCGATGGACGGCTTCAAGGTGTTCTTTGGACTTATTCCTGAGTATTGATATTTCATTTGCAGTGTAGATCGCTTCTCTTATCCCTTTGGCTATTAATTGCTTCATTTCCGCTTCATCCCAAACAAGCCATAAGGTATCATCAAGAAGGCGGGAATAGATTCTAACAGGAGCAAACTTGTTCTCAGAAAGCTTCCTTCGAAGTTCTTCATCGGATAACTCCCTGGTATTTTCTCTAACACCCTCAGATGTTTTCTCAGGGGCTTCTTCTTTACCCCGGAGATTGTCTCCTATCCGTCTAACCTTACCTTCTGCAAGCAGTCTCTCTGCTATTTCTTCTTTGACCCTTATTCTTTGTCCAGGTTGAAGGGTGACCTCCTTACCATTAGCCCTTATCTTAAATGAGGTCAGCACTTCAAGTGTCATGGTAGTACCTCAACTTCCAAATCGCTCAGGTCGACGACCTCCAATGCTTCTTTTTGACCTTCACGACCCCTATTTCGTGAAGCTGTGAAACTGGCCTCTACGTATTGATTATCAAGGGTTTGAGTTTCACGGCTACTATCTGAAACCGAGGGGGAATCCGTGAAACTGGACTCTTCATTTCCTTCGACCTTCACAGTTTCACGGGTATATATAGGGGTGTGAAGCTGTGAAGCTGGAAGCAACTTGTAGGTAACTTTGCCTCGGAGGCCTTTCTCCTGGGATATCTCTCTTCTTTCCGATGCCTGACGAAGCAAGCTCCGAAGGCGATTAATTCCAATTTCGAAACCTTGCTCTAATAACTCTCTGTGAATCTCCTTGACTCCCAATTCACCCCCTTTTAAGATATCAAAAACCTCGCTCAAAATTTCATTCTTCTCATCTCCCTCCTCTCCTTGATATAAAATTTCAATTTTTTCCTCGTTGACTTCTATTTTTATTCTGATTGGGGTAAAGGGTTTGGTTCGGCTCTTAACTGATGAAAAAAGAAGGAATTCATCTTTTGGAATGAGGGCGTATTCTACGTCCACCCCGCCCGGAATATCAGACGAACCCCGTAGTTTCTGATTCAGAGGCCCCTCAGCTTTACGATGATGATGAATGACCAGAACCGTAGTCCCTGAGTTTGCAATTTTTCTCAACCTCTCAATAACCACTGACATGGAGCTGGCCTCATCTTCTCTCTGCCTATGAACCCGAATTAAAGAATCTATCACTACGAGGATGGGCTTGACTTCCTCAATTCTAAGCATTAAAGCGTCGAAGAATTCATCTTTATCCAATCTCACCCCTTGAAAATGGAGGAAATAGAGAGGTAAATTCTCTTTGAATTTCATTTTTTTTAATCTTTCTTTCAGGAAACTTTGAGGAGTCTCTTCATCAACGAGAATTACGGGGCCAGTTCTTAGAACACTGTATTTACCCCAGAGGGGATCACCAGTTAGGACGGATTTTATAATAGAGAGTGCTATAAGTGACTTACCAGTTCCTGTATAAGCACCAAGGATTGAAACTGTCCCATTGATAAGGATGGGATCAATTAAAAAACTTGTTTCGGGATATTGGAAAACCTCTTCAAGGCTGGTCAGTTGATAATTTATTTTTGGACTCTGCTTTGTCCACTTCTCTTCTTTCACCCCTAAGGCTTCAAAAATTTCTTTTCGATCACACCCGGCCCAGCACCGAAATTGAATTTCACCTTCCACCATTTCCACATCTAAGCTTGGAACTTCATCGGCATGTGCAGGGCATTTCGTCCTCCAAATACCAGGGGCTCTCTCCTGTGGTGTGTGGCCAGTGATAGAATGGAGTCTCTTCAAAACTTCTTTCAAATCTACATCCTTCTTGTGCTTCTGGTAATCTTGCTTCATTGCCTTTTCCCTCAGCGAGAGAATTTTTTCCAATAACTCTCCAGGTATTGGAGATAAAACCCCACACTTAATAAAGGAATACCTATGTCCATCAATCAACGTCGGAGGGGCAGTTATCAGTGCCCCATTATTTTTCAAATCAAACCCAAACTGTTGATATTGTTTAGTGGCTAATTGTGGTTCATATCCAAACCAAAAGTGGAATCCATGGGGGGTCTTGACAATAGTTTGAGTCTGAACTTGAAGCCTTTCTACTGGATAGAAAGACTCAAACTTGCGTGGATCATCAACATCAAGGACAGTGACATTCGAGATTTTCCCCGTGATTACGCCAATTCCTGTTGTATGCGTATCAAAAAACTGATTAATAAAAACCTCATTCATCAGTGTTTTTTGATAATCTTTCCATCTAATTGAAGGTGTTTTTGAATTTGGAAGTAAGGGGATTGTTGAAAATCCGGCACGTAGGAAACAGCGTGCGACACCTCTGATGGAACACCGAGGAAACCCGTTTACTTGTTTAAGTGCAGAATATCCCATCTTCGATCCTCCCTATCCTCTTTCTCTTATCTTGTAAAAGATGCCGTTCCTTTCGAAAGCGGTGACACCAATAGGTCTCCGTTCCACCTCAGAAAAACCTCATCTCCTGGTTTGATTCCCCTCGACGTTAAATATTCGTGCGGAAGGCACAGCACGGCGGAATGGCCAATGCGATATACTTTCCTAATTCCGATCCCAACTCCTCCATTTTTAGCCATTAAAACTCTTTTACTTCGTCTCCTTTTCAATTCCTCTTTCATGTTTATCTTCAACCTCCAAAAGTTTTTTTCTTGACTTTTAGTATAAACTCGCTTTATAATGTAAAAAAGGTGGAAAAAATAAGAATTTCTCGGAATTTTAGGTCATTTTAAGGAAGAATTTAAGGATTTTTGCTATGGAAATAGGTGGAAATTTTTATCAGGTAAAAGAAGACATTTTGGTTTTAAGGAGCGATGTAGAAAGTAAAACATACCGGGAGTTCCTTCTCAACTTTGCCGAAGAATTGGGCTACAAAGACCCCGTTTTCAAAAAGTTTAATAATGGATGTTGTGTGATTGATATTGCTCCTTTCGAGCAAGATATAGCAAAATTTTTAATCTTTTATCTTGCTTATCTTTTTGTATTAGAAAAGGACCTAAAAGTCGTAGAAAACAAAAAGGTAATGAAAAAATTGACCTCACCCCTTGTAATACATTCAGATTTGTGCTCCGTTGATATAGGAGACTTAATACGTAAAGCCATTGAGAATGTGAAAGAACAAAGGGAAAAAATAAGAAAAGGTATTCCTGAAATTCTTCCTTTACTCTCTAATTTGTTTTTAGAAGAAAAACTAAATGGAAAGGTAGAAGATATTCCTGCAGTGTTGAGAATGTTAGAAAATACAAAGATTGTAGTAAAAAGTATTGAAGCACAAGAAGGGGTAGGATTCTATGAAAGATTACGGAGTGCCTTTGAATATTACAAAGAAAAGTTTACAAACAAAACAATAGATTCACTATTCAATTTTAAAAGCAGTTTCGAAGATTTCGCCAAGAAAGTAAAACACTATCTTGATGTCCCCCTTAAAGGTAATGAAAGGGTATGTATATGGTGTATGAAAACCTTTTTCTCTCAACATCCAAAAGCCTGGTATTGCCCAGAGGATACATCTAAAATAAAATTAACCTTCCGTAAAAGGGTTCAGAAACAGCCACCTAAAAATAGGTTCGATATTACAAGAACCCGAGACATGCTACAAAACGAACCCAGCCCTCAAAAACAATTAATGATGATAAAAAATCTACACAAAGACTACCCTGAACTTTTTAGAGAAATTCGACAATATACAATAAAATACAAGCAAGGGAGTGAAATTAATGATAGAAAAAGATTCAGAGGAAAGTAAAGGCAAGTTGATAGCAATAAAAATTTCAAAACTAATGGTATATGCTTTTTGGACTTTTATTGTCTATCTTTTTGCATGTGCCTGTCATGCAGTAGGAGAAAATCAGCACAGCTTTTGGGTTGGACTTTTTGGATGGTGGCTCTTTACAATTCCAATTTCATTATGGATTCTCAGTGCCTGGGAAGAAGATAGAAAAAAAGCAAAAGAATTAGAAATAAAAAAATTAGAAGAACTTACTAATTATTTCAGAAATAAACTTAGTAATGAAAAAGATGAAAGAGAAATAAAAGAATTAAAAGGAGTTATTAAGTATTTAAAAGATGAAATTAAATGGAAAAAATTAGAAAAGTAATATTTCCGATTCTCTTAAAACGCCTTATCTACAAATGGCGAAATATAACTCGTGAAGTGGCCAATGAGCTGTGGATTGCAAGAGAGATTCTGTCAAAACATGGACCAAGACCTAAAATCGATGCAAATGCATCAAATTATACCTGGTCTGGTTATTGTGCAGAGAAATGAAAATAAAAAGACATCCAATTTTAGAAAAATCCTACCACCTTTATCCTTCGATGATTTTCAAAGACTAAAAGCGGACATTAAAAAAATGGTATTCGTTTACCCATTATTGTTTCACCAAAAGGAGAGATAATTGACGGATTTCATAGTTATAAAATTGCCAAAGAATTAGGAATTAATTTTGAAATAAAAGAACAAGATTTTGAAGATGAAATTGAAGCAGGTATTCAATTAAATCTTGCCAGAAGACATTTAACTGTAGAGCAAAAGAGGGAACTCATTGCGAAGCTAAGGGAGATGGGATGGAGCCAAGAGAAAGTAGCGAAGGTAGTAGGAATTACACGTCAAAGGGTAGATCAATTAGAAGAAGATACAAGTAAGGCAAATATTTGCAATACTTGTATTCCCGACCTCCGATACAAAATAAAGAAATGGGATGAAGATAGGATTTTTGAAAAGTCTCAAGAAAATGTTAATTGAAACAGGAAAAAAAAGAGAAAAATAGAAAAATTAAATTCAATCAAAGTATTGTCTTAGATCCTCTGGTAGTTATAACTTCCCAAGTAGTATTTGGAACCTATTAAGTAATATTTAGTAATTAAAGATGTCTATATCTATTATATCTTAGTCTAATTAATCTAATCTTATTTAATTAGTAAAGATATCTATTTAGTCTTAGTCTAATATACTAATCTTAATTTGATATACTAATCTAAATAAAAATTAATTTAATTAATTCTATCAGTTAGTTAAAAGACTATTACTTAAATTCCCTTAAAGACTTAAGAAATTACTTTCCGATTTTATTTTCCTTTCTTTAGTTTAATTAATGCATTTATAAGCTTCTTGTCCAAGCTGACAAAATCATAAAATGGGACTTTTCTTGGTTCTGAGAACCATATTTTCCTGGCTAAAACTCTATCATCAACATCACAATAAATAGTCATTATAGGCTTAATTGTTTTTTCTTTTAAATTTACACACTCAAGAGTATAATAACTGTCCAGTTTATATGATACTGTTTCAGCAAGGTAGGGTAATATGCCTACTTCCTCTACGAAAAATCTTTTCCTTTCTTTTCGTTCTTTATCAGATAGAGAATCATAATCTCTGAAAGATCCTGTAATCCATACATGTCCCATATCTTCAGAAATCCACTTTACATTCGTATGAAAAAAGATATACCCCTGGCCCTCAGTTTTATCAAGAACCACCCATGTATTTTTTGGATATTTGCCATCTCTCCCTAAGGTCTTTTTTTGTATTTCTTTTTCATTCAATATTGGAAATCCGATCAAAAGCATAAAGAAAATAAATGTAAAGAATAAAAAAATTAAGAAATGCCCTATATCCAATATATTTTTTAATTTATCTGTTAAACTTCTTTTCATTTTCCTTCCTGGTATAACAATCGCAATGCGTGATATTCTTTTGCTACTTACTTATTTTTGGTTAACTTAGTGATTAATGGTTCCCACTTGATATAGATACTGTGCAGTTTTTGTGCACCTAACAAGGGAAAATAAGGGATAACACCGTCAAAAGTGCTATCCCTTGAATTTAGAATTTTCTAATATTGACAAGCATTAAGAAAAATCATACAAAAACAAATTTAGGATGTCAAATACTTCGTAATCAGTAGGTCGAGGGTTCAAATCCCCCCGCCGGCTCCATTTAACTTTTTGAAATCATTGATGAGTTTAAGCGGTCGGAATTTGGACGTCTCTTGAAATACCCTCATTTCCCACTATTTTCCCACTATTAATGACCAATTTCTCAATCATCTCACGTTGATAGCCAATATCTGACCCGATATAAAAGTCTACCGTGGTCTTTACATCAGTATGTCTCAACTGCTCTTTGATTACCAGTGCAGGAACCCCTTTACGATGCATAAGGCTTGCTGTTGTATGCCTTAGCTCTTTCCATGAGTATTGTTTTGTGTCAATCCCCAGGGACTTTAAGATTTTTTTGAAAGGCTGGTAAATGTGGCATTGCTTAAAGGGTTCTCCACTACTCTGACAGAATACAAATTCTGAACGCTTTGGAAGTCTTTTAAACAGTTCAATCAATTCCCTCTGCATCACAACCTTTTGACCTCTACCCGTTGGGTCTTTCAATGTCTTTGTTGAGGGGAGATATATCACTCCATCCTTAAGATCAACCCATTCCCATCGGAGCCCTAATAATTCACCTTGTCGGAGTCCTGTGTAGTAGGCTGTTAGGATCATGGGTCTGAGCCATTCAGGGGAAGCCTCCACAATCTTTACCATCTGCTCCTCAGTGAAGAAGTTACGTAGGCCCTTCTTATCAGAGTAGAAAAGGCCACTCTTGGAGGTCTTGGGAAAAGGGTTGTCTTCCATGTATTCCCTGGCCACCGCAAAGTTGAAAAGTCTCCTTAAACCTGCCAGTGCTCGATTGACATTTGAGTCTGTAACCTCTCCCCCTCCTCTTTGCTTTGGGGTTGCCTTCAGTGTATCCCTGAATGCGAAAAGGTCTTTCCTTGTGATCTGAGAAAGCTTCCGACCTCCAAAGTGCTTCAAGTATGTGGGGATAAATTGGAGGATGTATTTCTTTCCATCCCCTTCTTTTTTGTAGAGTTCATCAAAAGTCGTCTTTTCCTGTCTTTCAATCACTTCATAATTACCCCGTCTGACTTTATTTTCTCTCTCAAGTTTCTCCCGAAGAGCCATGGATAGGTTTGGACCAACTGCCTTCTCATACTTCTTTGATCCTACATAGTAAGTGATGTAGTAAACATCCCCAACTCTGTAAATGCCTTTGTGTTTGGTCTTTTCACGCTTCATCGACACACCTCCTCGTTAGCGAAACGACTCACCTCCTTTCTTTTTAATCTGACCATCCCTTCTTCCATAACCAACCACGTTTCGTCATCTCCTCAAAGAGGAAACGGACTACACAAGGTTCGGCCCGAAAACTGGTTTGTCCTGCAAACTTCCAAGGTGATTTATCATCCTTTTTTCGATAATAAATAAAAGAGATAGTGAAATATCCTGGGTCGTCTATCTCTTCCTCAAGCCATGCTTCAAAATGATATTTCCCCCAACTGCCTTCCAAATCTTTGGGATATTTAATCTCATCTCTAATCAGAGACACAGGAACTTTCCTTTTTGCAGTGGGATCTGTAAAAACACGCTGTCTTCCTATATGGCTTTTTATTTCATTTTCATTCATATTAACTCCTTTGCTCATTCTTAATGAAATCGAAGGCAAGATTTTTGAAATTAAATTTTCTCATTCTGCACTTTTCTTCTTAAATTTCTCCCAATACTCATCTATCGCGCGCCTGATGAGGTCTGAAACGGCGATTCCCGTTTTTTTGGACATTGTTTTAAGCTTCTTAAGATAAACTTCCGATAGAGTGATATTTATTCTTTTCATCATAGGATTTACCTCTTCGCTAACATGATACATTTTATACACACTTTAATAAATTTGTCAAGAAGAATCTTTTCACAAAGCTATTTTTACATCATCTTTAACTTGCCATTTAACCCTCTGTTAGTGGGAAATTAGTGGGAGAGGTTTGTAATCTCCTAAACTCTCAATGGAATTTTTTAGCCTACTGATACATAAGTAAGGCTCCACTCCTAAACTCTTCTTTCAACCCTGAATCGTTCAAGGAATGCTTCAATATCGCTTCGTCTAAACCTGACTACCTTCCCTATTTTGTAATGGGGTAGAAGTCCACGCTTGACCATCACGTAAGGCCAGGGCCTTGATACTTTCAGGAGTCTGGATAATTCTTTAGGTGAAATTAGCTCTTCCATTTGATTTCTTAACTTTTAACCTTGAATAAAGGAGGCGACCCTCCATGCCAAGAGTGGACGGCCTCTATTACCACCCTTTCGTATTCCTTCAAAGTTTTCTTAAGCCCTTCCTGGTCGTTGAAGAAAACACAATAATTGACCTTAGACTCAAGATCGGTTAAGCATTTCCAAATCGAAGGTCTGGTTTTTTCTATCCACTCTAAAGCTCCTCCTTTATAGTTTTTATTTATCTTCCTTAAAGTTTCCTCGATCATTGTGTAACAAATTGACCTATCTTCCTCTACCAGTTTTTTTGCCTTACCCTCTAAAATCAACTTATTGGCTATCGGATCATCAAGTTTTAGCTTTTGACTCGGGTAGAAAGTAAACTCCCGGCCACCCACCCTCGCCCTAAATTGAGTTAAAATTATAACCTTCACCATTTGATCTCCATCCCTGTGAAGTCAATTTCTTCCGTTTCTTTTCCTTCTGCGGGAAAATTTACGCTCTTACCCCCCTTTGGATCCGTAACACAGTAACATTCTTTTAATTTCAATAAGTTAGCCGTTTTTTGAACCGTAACATTTTCTCCAATGTTACACTTCGAAAATTGGTCTAAGTTATTGAAATCATTAGATTGTGACGTTGTTACGCTTTGAAAGGGGGTATAGATACTCTTTTTTTCACTTTCGTTTATCAAAGGGGGTAAATATCGCTTGAACACATCCTCAAAATCCATTTTTAGAAACCCTTTAGCAGTCTTCTCGGGTGACATCCTCACAGTTTTAGGAGAAATCCCATAAGGTTTTAATAATCGTGAGAGCTGGTTTATTGTGAGAGGCCTTCCCCTTTTGTATTCCGACCACGGCCTATCTTCCATTTTCAATAATTCCTCCAGTAAATTCTTTGAAGATATACGCTCTCTATCAGTGAATATCTCTCGGATATCCTCAAGAAGAATATGATTCAGTGTCAGTTCTTGGAATGTTCCAACCTCAAGGTCGAACATAGCCTCCCGAATTTTCTTGGGCCATTCTCCACCTATTGTGTCCGCAATGGCTAATAAGGGGAACCAATTATCGATAGCTCGATCATTGTTAACTTCCTCAGGAATTTCTGGGGAGGTATTTTCTAACTTACTCTTACAATCAATGACCCATTTGAAAATCTTCCTCTTCAAATCTGTGAAAGAATTAGCTGATTCCAATTTTTTTACTTTTTCCTCTAACCTCTTTCTCTTCAAATAAATTTTTATTGAACGATCAACCAAAGTGTCGGGAACTTTACCAATCGAAGCGATCGCCTTTGGAGCGAAGGTCATAAATACTTCCGGCTCCAGGCTGTCCTTGTTAGTTCGAATAACGAATGAGTTCTCTTTAGTATGGCCAGCATTCAAAATTCCACGAAGTTCTTCGTTATTATTTAAAAAAGAATCCCCCTCATCGATTAAAAGGCATGGACTGTATTTTTGAATAGTTCTATAGAGGGCTGAAGGTGAGATATTACAAGAAAAAAGTGGTCTGTAAACTAATTTGGAAAGAATCTGTAGGAGTGTAGTCTTGCCACATCTCTTCTCAGGACTTGAAATAACGAGCAAGGGAACTACAAAAAAGGAACGGTAGCAATATGTCAAAAGGATCCATAATGTTGTAGCAAAAATTTGTTTTTCACTCATCACTACATACTTTTTAATTATCGCCTCGATTTCATTTGCAATCTCATTACCTTCAACTGGTTCATCCCATGGCTCGATTTCCTCGAATAGAGTAGATTTTTCCTTGTTTTCTTCTTTTTTGGGAATTTTCTTCTTAATATCGCTCTCTATTGCACTTTTTGGTATTTTTAGTTTATTTGCAAGTTCTTTGACGTAGATTGCTCTTTCCGTTGCTGATACTCTTCCCAATCTTCTCAAAATTTCTTTTAGATTATCAAGAGAAACCTTTTCAATCATTTCGGCAATCGTTTTTTTTCGAATTTCAAATTTGGACAAACTCCTGAATTCTTCAACTGTGTGCTGACAGAGATAGTCGTCCAATCCTTTTAGAGGCCCAGGTGGAAGCTCAATTACAAAAACCTGGGCCCCACGATCGATTAAACGATAGCCGAGTTCAAAAACGGCTTGCTGGAGGTTCCTTTGCTCGCCATGACGATTGGGCTCGAGCCAGTCGTTATCTGGCACCAAAAAAACTAAGCGTCCTCTAAATTCAATGCGATCAAAATCGGTGATTAGTGTTTTCTCATCATCACCATTTGACCAGTTCCATAAACCGCCAAGGCCAACACAGGGTAGACCTTCCTGGATTGCCTTTAACGTTTTCTTCTCACCTTCGGTTATATAGATGGGAATGGTTGGGTCTCCCAAAATTTTTTCGACTGCATCTGGTATGTAGAGATGTGAACCGGATCCCTTTGGCTGAAGATATCTCCTGCCATCAAGGGGCGGAAAGATTTTGAACCGCTCAAATCCACCGCAACCAGGATAGGGGAATGCCATTAGGGATTCAATTTTTGGATCATTGAAACCAAGTTTTCTCGAAAAATCGGAAGAGGACACACTATAAATCTTTGCGTCCAAAATGGTTTGGTCACTAAGACCCGACTTCCTTAAATCAGCAAGATGCTCTGGATATAAGTTCATCGATGGATCCTCCTCAATCTGTTCCCTTCAAGGGTTGAAGTGACAGGCCCCCATTCCATTTCAGAGCTATTTCTTCTCCTGCACTCAAGTTCCTGGCTCTTAGAAATTCTTTAGGAATAAACACCGCAATCCCGTTGCCGATTTTAACAAGTTTTCTAACTCCAACCCCCCCGTTCCTTGCTATAATCGTCTTCCTCGACCTGTGATATGCCATACGAACTCCTCCTTCGTTTGTGAGTTTTTGACATTGGTTTAAACTTCATCTATAATAAGCTTGATGAAGCGAAATCTTTTAACACTATTAAAAAGTAAGTTTAAAAATTTAGTTTTTGAGCGTCTTCCCTGCGAAAATAAAAATATAATTCTTATTCTTGTCCAAAATAAGATTGATGGTGATCTGGATGTATTGTGTGTCTACGATAAACCCAATAAATCTATAAACAGGAAAGAAGTATTGCGGGGAGAAGTATCGAGATTATACCGTTTAAGACTTTCCAAATGGAAGAAGGATATTTTTACAAAGAAACGATGGGATTTTGAGCCATCTGGACAAAGCTATGCGAAACTAATCGATGAGTATGTAGAAGAAGAATACCCTGAATATTACAGGGACTGGGTGTGTTATTTTAAAAACCTCAAAAGACCTACCCCACTTCCCGATTATCTTGCCAGTTATAGTAAAGTTTTACCCCTGTTTCTTAAAAACCCTGATATTCATTCTGATCTGAGAAGAAAATTAACAAACAATCCAATTGGAAACTGTTTAATCTTGCACTCAAAAGTTTCGCCACATAGAGCAACACTTCTCATTGCTATTTTCCTTGCACAACGGGGTTTCCTTAAAAGAGAAGAAATTTATAAATATTGGAGAGAAGCAATGCCACAAAAATTTAAGGAAAACTATGACCTTTGCAACTATGTGATTGATCATTTCATTTACCCTTTAAGCTCTTCTGGTTTAATGAAATATATTCAAAGAGCAAGTATTAAGAAAGATACAAGGGAGGTCAGCAGCGATGTAGAGACTCCTCTACATGGAGACAAACCTGAGTATGAGAAATCTTATTTTGACAAGTATACTTTTGATAAATTTTCCCCATGGGCCGAGTTTGATTCTGATGAGGAGTATTTCAAACAAATAGGATATTCGAGAGTTGATCAAGAAAGTCCTCCAGAGCAATTTACTCTGAAGCGGTTGGCCGAACAGTTGGGAACTACACCAAGGACTCTACAAAAACTCCAGAAATCGGGAGTGTTCAAAACAAAGTGGAACCCTCATAAGATACCCAAAAGTTGTCATGGTGCAAGCAAGACCATCATCCCAACAGCTAAAACAATTAAGACCATTCACAAAATTAAAGAGAAGAAAAAAAGAAAGGAATTAACTCTGAGATATGCCGAGCTTAAAGGAATACCTCTTCGCTCTGCACAAGTATGGATGTCCAGACAAATCAAAGGAAAAAGAAAGAAGTTAGAGGAAATAGAAAGGGAGTTAGAGAATTTGGTCACAATTCGACGAGAAAGATAAAGATGTTCTTCAAAAAGAGAATAGAAAAAATAATAGAAAACATTTTGGCCGGAAATGAACTCAGTGGGTCGGATCTCGAGTTTCTTTTTAGTAAAAAATGGAAAGAGATAGAGATTCTCCTAGAAAAGGATTTTTTAGAGGGATTCCACTTGCTTAGGTTTTATGAGATTGGCTTAGAAGGAGTAGGGGAGCGTGACGAGGCAGAGCTGGATGTGGCATTATATTATTGTAAAAAACTCTTAGATATTGGAAACCGCAATGGAGAATTTGAAAAAGGTGTGCCCTGGTTACAGCCAATGCTCTTATGTTCAATGGGGAATATCTATGCACGCAAGGGTTATAATTATGGACATCCAGAAGAAATAGATAAAGCAATTGAATGTTATGAAAAAGGGATGAAACTTACAGAGGAACCACTCCTTTTGGGGGATTTATGTAAAGGAATGGCAGATGCAATAGGTCGTAAAGGGAAAGATGAAGAATATATAGAGTGGCTTAAAAAAGCCAAAGATTGGTATGTAATTTCCAAAAATAAGAGGAGGATTAAAGAAATTTTGAGTGATTTGGCAGAGGTATGTGCTTTAGCCGGAAGAAGTGAAGAAGCTGAAAGTTATTACAATGAACTTTTAGCCATATCAAAAGAACGTGGAGAAGATACCTCTAAATTAGAAGTGTTTTTTAATGTGCTTTTTAACGCCCTGAAGAACGTGGGATGAAGAAGGGAGGAAAGGGTATGGATAAACTGATGGAGGAACTCCTCGTGGGCGAACTCGAGCATATGGATAAGTTTGAGCGAGAGATGAGTTTAAAATTGGAAAAAATGGGATTACCAACCTTTACTACAGAAGAACTGGGAGCCGTGGTGAAATCAATCCACGGAGCGATTAAGAAGTCATTGTGGTGGAAAAAAGAACTTGTGGACGCTTTAGCAGATATTATGGTTAAAAGACTAGTTCCTCCAAGCCATAGCCTAAAAGTTTTTTCTGAAGTTTTAGGCTTCGCAGGTTATAAAAAATTAAAAGAAGGGGATGGAAAGAAATACATCCTAGAAGAAGATTAACAACTTTTGGAGTAAAGTCTTTGATGTCTTGTATTCCCGACCTCCGATACAAGATAAAGAAATGGGATGAAGATAGGATCTTTGAAAAGTCTCAAGAAAATGTTAATTGAAACAGGGAAAAAATAAGAGATAAATAGAAAAATTAAAGTCAATTAAATATTGTTTTAAATACTCCTGGTAATTATAACTACTTATATAGTTTACTGTATATTATAATAATTATAGTAAAAAACTACTACTTAAATTCCCTCAATAGTCCTTTAAAATACTTACCTGGTAGGTTCCTTTAGATTTAAAGAGTGTTTGTTTTAAGTGGGGATTTAGTGGGAATGGCTTGTAACTTATTGGAATTTATAAGTAATTTCTCAGCCTACTGATATATAAAAAGTAATTTACCTTGCTTATTGGTGTTGTTAGGAGGTGGGATTAACGTTGGACGCTCTTATTAAGGTGAAGGCGACGCTTAATCTCCTTCCCCCCGGAAAAAAGTTTTAATAGACCTCAATTCTATTACATTATAATCCTTCTTTTTGGATAAAAAGACCCTTATCTACTTTTGAGAAAAAATCTTGGTAATACTTTTCATCATCAATTTGTTTAACCTTTATAATACCACCTTTATTGTCTAAAATTTTTGTTTGGAAATTTACGCGAATACGTGCTTGTTTCCCATACTCGCTTACATTCGCAGTGCATTCAATAAAAGAGGCTTTTTTCCATCTCGCATCATAATATTTCCCTTGCCCAGCCGCCAAACCTGCAGCAAGTGCACTCAGGAAGGCTTCTGTTTTGTTTTCAATATCAACTGACTTTTCAGCAGATAGAAGTCCCAGGTCTAACACTGCATTCTTAACAATAAAGCCATCATCCTGAAGGACATTTATCATCGTTTTCATGACTAATTTGATATCATTGGTGTCAAATATCCGAGTTTGAAATTCACGAATCTGTAATTGTGTCTTTGGTGGTGTAACTCCGGTGGTAGCACACCCCAAAATAATCATGCTTACTATTGTTAGTAATATCCAAATTTTTCTCATATCTTTCCCTCTCCTAAAATTTACTTGAATGATATGAGAACGACTCCACTTTATTATCCTTGCTAAATTTTATAATTACTGTGAGAGTTTTCTGTGTGACGCTGGCTGCTCCGGCCTCTCTTGAATAACCTCCACCTATCCCCCCCAAAATGAGTGTAGTTCCAGGAACTCCACCTGCTCCTATTCCACCCCCTATACCACCACTGCCTCTTGAATATGATGCCTCAGTGGCTATCTTATCATAAACCCATGTTTCCCTACCCTCACTATCTTTTGTTACAATGTTTGGGGAACCCAAAGCATTCGCAACGTCAGCCTGGGACATTCCAATACGGATTTCTTTTTGGACAATACCCAAAGTCATTTCCCTCTCTTGAGTGGAAGATAAAGTTTTCTCATGTTGAATAGGTGACATACAACCGCAAAACAAGGCTACTATAGCGATTAAAATTGCAATCCTGATTTTCTTCATAGCAATACCCTCCTCAATTAAATTTATTCCATTTAAACTTCCATTAGCTTTGATTTATTATATACAAGTCTAACAATTCTTTAAATAAATTTTTTCTTTCCTTTTTTCCCACTACTATTCATATTTTTTGATTCGTATTTTCATTCCTTGATTGTGAATAGTGGGAAGACCATCCGCTAACCCGCATGATTACTAAATCAACCTTTTTTCAAAAATCAGTAGGCATATTCAAACCCAATACCAGAGCGGGTTTGCGGTTATGACTAAAAATCAGTAAGACCCCCTTTCCCACTTCCCACTATTTTCCCCATTTCAACTTGAAAAATCAAGTTTTTTATGATAATTACTATTACAGAAAGAGTGAGTCGTTTCGCTAACTTATTGAAATCATTAAGCTAACTTTAAACATTCGTAATCAGTAGGTCGAGGGTTCAAATCCCCCCGCCGGCTCCAGTCACTTTCATAAGTGATAGATTAGGCTACAAATTTTTAGAATATTTAAATACTTTCAAAAATCAATTTATTATTATACTATGTTCTGATTTGGAAAAGGAGTAGGGGGTCTCTCCATAAACCAAGTTGGAACTCCAATAATCTTTTCTTGCCCCACAATTTCGAAAACAAAACGATTATAGAATTTGAGGTTCTGTGGGTTTGCTGTTTCTAAATAACAACTCATAAATGCCTTATCGGCAAGGCTAACAATTTTGGTTAAAATTAAAGATCCAATTCCCTTCCTTTGTAGAGGAGGATCAACTCCAATAAATTCTAAATAAAAATGAAGATCTTTAGGATGATTTTTCTTTATTGATTGATTCCATATAAGCCATTTACTTAATCCATAGAATCCCTTTCTCATAATAGCATTAATTAATATGTAAAAATAAGAAAAAGAGGACGGAGGATAAGTTTTGGGTGGATGAAGCAAGGCCACCCCATAAATTTCATTTCCTTTTTGAGCAGATAGAACCAATCGCTTCGGCCCAATAGTTTTTAAAGTTAGTTCAAAAACTAATTTAAGGCGACTTAGGCGTTTTCTTGGAGGAAGACCTTGGAGAATTGAAAAAATAACTGGATCATAACAAAAGGCTTTTGCCAGTAATTCGCTTGCTTCTCTATATTGATTTGGATTGAGTTTCGAAATAAAAGAATCCATTGAATTAAATTTGTTTTATAGGTTTGATTTTATATCCTGAACTGCTCACATCTCATAAGCTTCTCATTTTCTTTACTTTATTTTTTGCCTTCAGTATCAAATTTTTTTCTACTTTAATCAAGTAAATTAATATGGCAGTTTGGCATTTACGAACAATTAAAATTATAATTCCCTCGGGTAGAAGGAACGGGATAGGAGAGAAATCTATTTCCTAAGTAATTTCCCATGACAGTTTTGTCACCCTCGAACCATGAAAATTTATAATCCCCCCTCACCCCCTTTTAAAAAAGGGGGATGGGGGATTTGAAAGTTATTTTCAAAGTAAAGTAGGAAATAATGAGAATTCATTTATTTAATTTAAAAAATTGAGAGAAATCAGGCAAATAAATTTGTTGCTAATTCTTTAAATTATGTTATAAATTGATTTTGATAATATTTAAAAAATTTATACGAGCTTTAATATGGAAAATTCATCCTATGGAGATATTGGCCAAACCTGTCTAATCAAACAATTTATACAATATCTCTCCACTGAAAAGAATGCTTCACCTCATACTTGTCGATCTTATATGAAGGATTTGGAGGAATTTAGGGATTTTCTTAGACAATTTGAAAAGGATAATTCACCCTTACTGAGCGAGGAAGTTAAAAAGATTGATAAGATGGTCTTAAGAAGATACTTAAGTTTTCTCCATAGAAAGAATAGAAAGAGCTCTGTTTCAAGAAAGCTCTCAACACTTCGGTCTTTTTTTAAGTATCTAATTAAAGAAGGGATTGTATCATCCAATCCAGCAAAAAATGTTTCTACACCAAAAGTGGAAAAACCTCTTCCATCAACCCTAAGTGTGGATGAGGTCTTCAGATTGATTGATTCTCCGAAAGAGACCGAATCTAAAAAGCGATCAGAGTTTTCAAAAAAAGGGATACAAAGAGATATAGCAATTCTTGAACTTCTTTATTCAAGCGGGTTACGTGTTAGTGAATTAGTTGGATTAAATATTTCCCAATTAGATCTTGATTTAGGTCTTGTTAGAGTTATGGGGAAGGGTAGAAAAGAAAGAATAGTTCCAGTGGGAAAGAAAGCTTGTGAGGCCTTAAAGGATTATCTAAAAGAGAGGGGAAAGATAAATGGTGAAGGTCCGCTTTTTATCAATAAGATGGGCCAAAGACTTTCATCCCGTAGTGTTGGAAGGTTAGTTAAAAGGTATTCTTTAATTTCGGGGATTTTTAGAAAGGTTACCCCGCATAGCCTCAGACATTCATTTGCTACACATTTATTGGACGGAGGGGCTGATATTCGTGAAATTCAGGAGATGCTTGGTCATTCGAGTCTTTCAACAACGCAGAGATACATTCATATAAGCTTAGGTAAATTGATGGAGGTTTATGATAAAGCCCATCCCCGTAGCTTTCGTTTAAGTGGTCAAGAAGAGAACTAAAGGAGTTTCTCATGCAAAAGCTACATTCAACAACCATTTTATGTGTAAGGCATAAAGGAAAGGTGGTTATGGCTGGAGACGGACAGGTAACCCTTGAAAATACAATAATGAAACATACAGCAAGGAAGGTTCGGAAAATCTATCATGATCGAGTCCTCGCAGGTTTTGCAGGTGCTACAGCAGATGCCTTTACCCTTTTTTCAAAGTTTGAGGAAAAGTTGGAACAGTACAATGGAAATCTACTTCGAGCAGCAGTTGAGCTCGCTAAAGATTGGAGGACCGATAGAATACTTAGGAGGTTAGAGGCCCTACTAATTGTAGCAGATGCAGAGCGAAGTTTAGTGATATCTGGTAATGGGGATGTGATTGAGCCTGATGATGGCGTAACTGCAATTGGAAGTGGAGGGCCATATGCACATGCAGCAGCAAAAGCCCTTACCACCTTTTCAAATCTTGATGCAAAGGAGATTGCTCAAGAAGCTATGAAGATTGCAGCCTCTATATGTGTTTACACCAATGATAGAATTATTATGGAGGAATTATGAAACAACCCCTAACACCTCGGGAGATTGTTTCAGAGCTTGATAAATATATTATTGGCCAAAAAGATGCAAAGAGATCTGTAGCTATTGCATTGAGAAATCGATGGCGACGCCAACAAATTCCAGAGCCCCTTCGTGATGAAATTGCTCCAAAAAATATTATAATGATTGGTCCAACAGGAGTTGGTAAAACAGAGATTGCTCGGAGGCTCGCCAAACTGGCTCAGGCTCCCTTTTTGAAGATAGAGGCATCAAAGTTTACGGAAGTAGGTTATGTGGGTCGGGACGTTGAGTCCATGATAAGGGATTTAACCGATCTGGCTGTGAATATGGTAAAGGCTGAGGAATCTCAGAAAGTAAGAAGAAAGGCAGAGGAGATTGCTGAGGAGAGACTTCTTGATCTCCTCCTTCCTGCAGGAGGAAGAGGACAGAAAAGTACTGAAGAACAAAGGAACACAAGGGATAAATTAAGGAAAATGCTTCATGCGGGGAAACTTGATGAGAAATATGTTGAGATTGAAGTAACAGACCGTAGTCTTCCAATTGTTGAGGTCCTAACTGCCTCTGGTATGGAGGAAGTGGATATTAATATTCGTGAAATGTTTGGTAATCTCTTTCCAAAAAAGAAGAAGAAGAGGAAGGTGAAGGTTCCTGAGGCCCTTCAAATTCTTTCACAAGAAGAGGCACAAAAGTTAATTGATATGGATAATGTGATTAAACAGGCAATTGAGCGGGTTGAACAATCGGGGATTATATTTTTGGACGAAATTGACAAGATTGCTGGAAGAGAGAAGAGTTTTGGTCCAGATGTTTCGAGAGAAGGTGTTCAAAGAGATCTTCTTCCCATTGTGGAAGGGACAACTGTGACAACAAAATATGGGATGGTTAGAACAGACCATATTCTATTTATAGCCGCTGGTGCATTTCATGTTTCAAAACCCTCTGACCTTATCCCTGAACTTCAGGGACGTTTTCCTATCAGGGTTGAGCTTGAACCCCTTGGTAAAGAGGAGTTGGTAAGAATCCTTACAGAACCAGAAAATGCTCTGATAAAACAGTATACAGCACTAATGGAGACAGAGTCTGTTAAACTTGAATTTAAAGAAGATGCAATTCATGAGATTGCAGAGATGGCTGCTATGATAAATGAAAGAACTGAAAATATTGGTGCAAGAAGGCTTTATACCATCATGGAAAAACTTCTTGATGAGATATCTTTTGATGCCCCTGACATGTCAGGTAAGACCATGGTGATTGATGCGAAATATGTGAGAGAAAAACTGAAAGATTTTGTTGAAGATGAGGATCTGAGTCGATATATTTTATAAGAATGTAGGCAAGGGCTAATTTTTTGATGAATTCTTCTTAAAGTACAGTTCATTATTTTTCATTGAAAGACACTCGGAAGGTAGAATAAAAATTTAGGCTACCTTAGGATTAGAAGTTTATAAGTGTTTTTTAAGGGGGATCAATGGAAAATCCAATGGATAAGGCAAAGGTGTTGATTGAGGCTCTTCCCTATATCCGAAGATTTTATGATAAAACAATTGTAATAAAATACGGAGGAAGCACTATGGAGGAGGAGCAAGTTAAAAAAAGCTTTGCCCTCGATGTCGTGCTTCTAAAATATATAGGAATTAATCCAGTAATTGTTCATGGAGGCGGTCCTCAGATTGGAGAGATGTTGAAGAAGATTGGTAAGAAGTCGGAGTTTATAGAAGGGATGAGAGTTACAGATGGAGAAACAATGGATATAGTAGAGATGGTATTGGTTGGGAAAGTCAACAAAGAAATTGTAGCCTTGATTAATCAACAAGGTGGGAAGGCAGTTGGTCTTAGCGGAAAGGACGGAAGACTTATTGTTGCCAAAAAATTGAAACTTACAAGGACTCATGAAAAGGGAGGCGCTCCTGAGGAGATTGACATAGGTATGGTTGGTGAGGTCAAGGCAGTAAATCCTGGAGTTATCGAGGCGCTTGAGAGGGAGAATTTCATTCCTGTTATTGCACCTGTGGGTGTAGGGGAAGAGGGAGAGACATATAATATAAATGCTGATCTTGTAGCAGGAAAGATTGCATCTTCATTAAAAGCAGAAAAGCTTATTCTGTTAACAGATGTTGAAGGGGTGATGGATAAGAATAAACGCCTAATTCCGAGTCTTGATATCAAAAGAGCCCGAAATTTGATCGAACAAAAGGTTATTGCCTCGGGAATGATTCCGAAAGTAAATTGTTGTATAGAAGCTCTAATGGAAGGTGTTACTAAAACGCATATTATTGATGGAAGGGTAGAACATGCAATCCTTTTAGAAATTTTTACAGATGTTGGAATAGGGACACAAATAACTAAATAGCCTATTTAATTCGTGCCAATGAGTTCGAATTCAGATTCGAGGTAAAAATGGATTCAAAAACTTTGATTGAATTATCTGAAAAATATATTCTTCATACATATAATCGTTATCCAGTCATTTTAGTCAAAGGGAAGGGCACAAGGGTCTGGGATTTAGAAGGGAAAGAATACCTGGATTTTGTTGCAGGTCTTGCAGTATGTAATTTAGGTCATTGCCACCCAAATGTTGTGAGAGCTATACAGGAGCAGGCAGAAAAGTTAATCCACGTTTCAAACCTATATTATATTGAACCACAAATTCAATTGGCTAAGCTTCTTTGTGAGCACTCATTTGCTACAAAGGTCTTTTTCTGCAACAGTGGAGCAGAAGCCAATGAAGGAGCCATAAAATTAGCTCGCAAATATTCAAAGGAAAAGATAGGTGAAGATCGGTATGAGATTATCACAATGAGAAATTCATTTCATGGAAGAACGCTTGCTACCTTAACAGCAACTGCTCAGGAGAAGTTTCACAAGGGGTATTCACCCCTTGTTCCAGGGTTTAAATATGTTGCCTTCAATGATACGGAGGCCCTAAAGAAAGCTATTGATTCAAAAACATGTGCTATCATGGTAGAACCTATCCAGGGAGAAGGAGGTGTAAATTGTCCATCAAAGGGATATCTTAAGGATTTAAGAGAAATATGCAATACTGAGGGAATCCTTCTAATATTCGATGAGATTCAGGTTGGGATGGGTCGGACAGGAAGGCTTTTTGCATATGAACATGAAGGTATAGAACCAGATATTATGACTATTGCTAAATCACTGGCAGGAGGAGTTCCAATAGGAGCCCTTCTAACAAATGACAAAGTAGCTGAGGGTTTTAAACCAGGTGATCATGCCTCTACCTTCGGAGGAAATCCGCTGGCGACAGCCGCAGGGGTAGCAGCCCTTAAAACCATATTAGAAGAAGGAATTTTAGAGAATTGTCAGCGGGTGGGCGAGTATTTTTTATCAAAACTTCAAGGATTAAAAGAACGTTTTTCCTTCATTAAAGAAGTTCGAGGCAAAGGACTAATTCTGGGAATGGAACTTGAGATGGAAGGAAACAAGATTGTAAAAGAGATGATAGATCGTGGATTTCTAATCAATTGTACTTCGGGTAATGTATTACGATTTCTTCCAGCATTAATAGTAAATGAAAAAGAGGTAGATCAAATGGTTGATGCCCTTGAAGATGTTTTTATGAGAATAGATTTTTGAAAATAAATGGAGGAAATCATGAAAAGTGGAGTTAAAAAAGTTGTTTTAGCTTATTCTGGTGGGCTTGACACATCAGTTATATTAAAATGGTTGAAAAACGAATATGGCTGTGAGGTAATTACTTTTACAGCTGACATTGGACAAGCAGAGGAATTGGAGCAATTAAGAGAAAAAGCCATCTCAACAGGTGCAAGCAAAGTATATATAGAGGATTTAAGAGAAGAATTTGTTAGGGATTATGTTTTTACAGCCCTTAAGGCCAATGCAATCTATGAGGGAAGCTATCTTTTGGGGACTTCTATTGCAAGGCCTCTTATTGCAAAGCGTCAAGTAGAGATTGCACAACTTGAAGGTGCAGATGCAGTTGCTCATGGAGCTACAGGTAAAGGAAATGATCAGGTTCGATTTGAACTTACATTTTATGCACTGAATCCACATATTAAAGTCATTGCACCATGGAGGGAATGGCAATTCAAGTCAAGAGAAGAGTTGATTACCTATGCCCGTGAAAACAATATCCCTATTCCTGTTTCAAAAGAGAAACCATATTCATCGGACCGGAATCTTCTCCATATAAGTTTTGAAGGTGGAATATTGGAAGATCCCTGGGCGCCTCCACCTGAGGATATGTTTTTATTATCAGTTTCTCCTGAGAAGGCACCGGATAGGTCCACCGAAATTGAGATTGATTTTGAGGATGGTGTTCCAAAAAGATTAAATGGTCAATCTCTTAGTCCCGCAACTCTTTTACAAAAACTCAATGAACTTGGAGGACAAAATGGGATTGGTAGAGTGGACATGGTTGAAAACCGTTATGTAGGGATGAAGTCAAGGGGAGTTTATGAAACTCCTGGTGGGACAATCCTTCATATTGCTCATAGAGCAATTGAATCCATTACCATGGATCGGGAAGTGATGCATTTTCGTGATAGCTTGATTCCTAAAATTTCAGAATTAATCTATTATGGGTACTGGTTCTCTCCAGAGATGGAGGTATTAAAGAAAACCATTGATGAAACACAGAAAAACGTAAGTGGTACAGTCCGTCTGAAGCTTTATAAAGGAAATTGTATAGTCTTAGGTCGAAAGTCAGAAAAATCTCTTTATCATGGGGCATTTGCAACATTTGAAAGAGATACTGTGTATAATCAAAAGGATGCTGAAGGATTTATTCGACTTAATGCGCTTAGGCTTAGAATAAGAAGGATGATGAGAGACGAATAAAACACTAAACACTATTCACTATTCACTAATAAATAGCCATGGGAAACAGGAAGGAGGAATGGGTTTGCAAGATGGATCCAAAGTATAATCCAAAAGAGATTGAGGAGAAGTGGCAGAAGATTTGGGAGGAGAAGAAACTTTTTAAGGTTACAGAGGATCCAAGTAAAAAGAAGTATTATCTTCTTGAAATGTTTCCCTATCCATCGGGAAAGATTCACATGGGGCATGTCCGCAATTATTCAATTGGAGATGTCCTTGCTCGGTATAAAAAAATGAAGGGGTTTAATGTCCTTCATCCCATGGGATGGGATGCCTTTGGAATGCCTGCTGAGAATGCAGCTATTGAGCATGGGGTCCATCCTGCAAAATGGACTTATGATAATATTGAGTACATGAAGAGGCAACTCAAGAGGATGGGATTTAGCTATGATTGGGATCGAGAATTTGCAACTTGTGATGTTTCATACTATAAGTGGGAGCAACTCTTCTTTCTAAAGATGTATGAAAAAGGCTTGGCTTATAAGAAGAAATCTTATGTCAATTGGTGCGAAATATGTAAAACTGTATTGGCAAACGAACAAGTAATGGGAGATGGAACATGCTGGCGGGGGCATCCTGATGACCCTGGGGTTACTCAAAAAGAGCTTGATCAGTGGTTTTTTAAGATCACTGCCTATGCTGATCAGCTTCTGGAATGGTGTGATAAACTTTTAGGATGGCCAGAAAGAGTCCTAACCATGCAACGGAATTGGATTGGGAAATCAATTGGTGCAGAAATTCATTTCCCAATTGAGAATTCAAATGAGGTAATAAAAGTATTCACAACAAGGCAGGATACTGTCTTTGGAGCTACCTTCATGAGCCTTGCTCCTGAACATCCTCTCACACTAACCTTATCTAAAGGTACTGCTCAAGAGGAGGAGGTTAGAAGATTTGTTGAAAAGATGAGACGGCAGGATTGGATGAAAAGAAGATCTCCAACTACAGAAAAAGAAGGTGTTTTCACTGGTGCTTATTGTCTTAATCCAATGACAGGCAGGAGAATGCCAATATTTGTGGCAAATTTTGTTTTAATGGAATACGGAACTGGTGCGGTGATGGCTGTTCCCACACATGATCAAAGGGATTTTGAATTTGCAAAGATGTACGGACTTCCAATGATCGTTGTGGTTGAACCTCCAGATAAAAAGCTGAATGTTGAAACAATGACCGAAGCCTATGAAGGAGAAGGTTATCTTGTAAACTCAGGTCAGTTTAACGGCATGTTTAGTGTAGAAGCAAGAGAAGCCATTGCTAAATATCTTGAGGAGGAAGGACTGGGTGGTAAAAGAGTAACTTATAGATTGAGGGATTGGGGTATATCAAGACAGCGATATTGGGGAGCTCCCATTCCAATTATATATTGTGACCGATGTGGCATTGTTCCTGTTCCTGAAAAAGATCTTCCAGTGGTTTTGCCTTTTAATGTGGAGGTTACAGGGATGGGAGAGTCGCCTTTGATGAATGTTAAGGAATTTGTAGAAACAAAATGCCCAAGGTGTGGACAGAAGGCTCGAAGGGAGACAGATACCATGGATACCTTTGTGGAGTCTTCATGGTATTTTGAGAGATTTGCCTGCCCTGATTATCATGAAGGTCCACTTGATAAAAAAAAGGTGGATTACTGGATGCCTGTTGATCAATATATTGGGGGGATTGAACATGCAATTCTTCATCTCCTCTATTCGCGTTTTTTTACAAGGGTATTAAAGGAGATGGGATTGGTAAGTGTAGAGGAACCCTTTACAAATTTATTAACCCAGGGAATGGTATGTAAAGAGGTGTATGAATGTTCAAAAGATGGTTACCTTTTCCCTGAAGAAGTAGAGGTGTCAGAGGAGGGTTTAAGTTGTCGAAAATGTGGGTCAAAAATCCCTTCTGGAAAGATTGAAAAGATGTCAAAGTCGAAAAAGAATGTTGTTGATCCAGAATACCTTATTGAGAGATATGGTGCAGATACAGCCAGAATGTTCTGTCTTTTTGCAGCTCCACCTGAGAAGGACCTTGAATGGAGTGATCAGGGAGTAGAGGGTTCATCTCGTTTTCTAAATAGGGTTTGGAGATTAGTTTATGAAAACTATAGAGAGCTGAAAGAGACGAAACCTTTTCCTCCAGGTACAATTTTAGAAGGGGATTTAAAATCTTTGAGGCAAAAGGTTCATAAAACAATAAAAAAGGTTACAGATGATATTGAACGGTTCCATTTCAATACGGCCATTAGTGCTATAATGGAACTGGTTAATGAGATTAATAATTCTGAAGTAAAGGATCAAAAAGATGAGGCTTCAAAAAGAGTTATTCGAGAGGCAATTGAAACGGTAATTCTACTTCTTTCTCCTTTTGTTCCTCACATTTCAGAAGAGCTTTGGCAAACCTTAGGATATAACGATTCAATAATTAAACATCCTTGGCCAGACTATGATCCAGATGCAATCCAAGAGGAGGAAATCTTGATTGTCGTTCAAGTCAATGGCAAATTGAGGGATCGGATGGTTGTTCCTGCTTCCTATGGAGAAGAAGAGTTGAAGGCCTTTGCTATCAAAAGTGAAAGGGTCAAAAGATTTATAGAAGGTAAAGAGATAAAAAAGGTAATCATCGTTCCAAAGAAGCTTATTAATATTGTTTGTTAATTTCGGGGAATAAAATAAATGAGTATTTTGAGATATTTATCAATATTTTTTTTATCTATTCTAATTTATGGATGCGGATACAGGCTTATAGGAAAAGAAACTCACATACCTCCAGGGATTTCATCAATTGCTATTTCTACTTTTATCAATAAGACCTATGAGCCAGGGATTGAGATTCCATTTACCAGGGCATTTTTGAAAGAATTTATAGAAGATCGTAGGCTACGGGTAGTGAGCCGCAACCAAGCAGACTCAATACTTGAGGGGGTAATTAAGTCCTTTGAGCTTTCATCTGTTTCCTATGATAGATCAGGGTTCGTGATGGAATATCAGACCACCATTGTCATGGATATTGTTTTAAAAAAGAAGACAGGAGAAACTATATGGAGCGAAGAGAACCTTTCTGAGACAAGATGGTATCGGACATCTTCAAATATACTAATGAGTGAAACAAATAAGTTCATTGCCATTGAACAGACAGCTAAATATATAGCTGAGAGGATTAGAAATAGATTTTTTTATAATTTTTAAAAAATCATGAAGTGAGGTAGATCATTATGTATACGGCTTCTGATTTAAGAAAGGGTTTAAAAATCACAATTGACAACGAACCCTATATTGTTGTTTCTTTCGAGTTTTCAAAACCGGGTAAGGGCCAATCCCTTTATAGAACAAAACTAAAGAATATGATTACTGGATTAACTATTGATCGAACATACAGAGAAGGTGATACCTTTGAACCTGCCTCACTTGAGGAAAGACCCATGCAATTTCTTTATAAGGAAGGGAATCAATACTATTTCATGGATAATCAAACCTTTGAGCAAGTTGTTATTACAGAGGATTCCTTGGGTGAGGCAAAAAACTTTCTCATTGAAAATCTAAATGTAAAAGTACTTCTTTTTAAGGATAAAGCTATCGGGGTTGAGCTTCCTAACTTTGTTAATTTGAGGGTAATCAAGACAGAACCTTGGGTGAAAGGAGACACCTCAAAAGCTGATTTTAAACCTGCAACGGTTGAAACAGGTTATGTCTTGAAGGTTCCTCCCTTTATTGAAGAAGGTGAGTTAATAACAATAGATACCCGTACTGGTGAATATTCAACAAGGGTTAAGGGATAGAAGGGTTTTGAATAAGAACTGGTCTCTTGTAAAAAGGCATAACGCACTCTCACAAAGAGCATCAATTATTCAAAATATAAGAAAATTTTTTATTAAGCGAGGATATCTGGAGGTTGAGACACCTTATCTTATCCCATCTCCTTCGCCAGAAGCCCATATCAATCCTGTTGTCTGTGGATATTGGTTCCTTCATACTTCACCAGAAATATGTATGAAACGTTTGCTTGCAGCAGGATATGAAAAGATATTTCAGATTTGCCGTTGTTGGAGAGAAGGTGAGAGAGGCAACAAACATATTCCTGAATTTACCATCTTAGAATGGTATCGCTCAAATATCGATTATAAAGAATTGATGAAAGAAACAGAAGAATTAATATTAGAAGTTTCTGAGTCGATGGGTTTTAAAGAAAAAATAAAATATCAGGGTAAAGAGATTGATCTTTCTATTCCTTGGGAAATGATCTCGGTTAACGAAGCATTTGACCGTTTTACCAATCTTACACTCAAAGAAACCTTAGAGATGGATGTATTTGATGAATTGATGGTAGAAAGAATTGAGCCAAATCTGGGAATAAAAAAACCTACATTTATTTATGATTATCCTATAGAACGTTCATCCTTCGCAAAGGCAAAAGCAGAAGATCCTTCTCTTGCAGAGCGTTTTGAGCTTTATATGGGAGGTGTTGAAATAGCTAATGGATTTTCAGAGTTGATTGACCCGGATGAACAAAGGAAAAGGTTTGAAATCGAGAATAATATACGGAAAAGATTATCCAAACCTGTTTATCCATTGCCAGAGAAATTTTTAAATGAACTTGGCCAAATGCCTCCATCTGCAGGAATAGCCCTTGGGATAGATCGCTTAGTCATGGTCTTTTTGGATAAGGATTCAATTGATGATGTGGTTTCCTTTACACCTGAGGATTTATAATTAATCGATATCCTGATATTCGACCCATTGACCAAGATAATTTCTTAAGATAAGTTTTCCACCTTCTTTTTTTATATTATCAGGTAGAATAGGAACCTTCCCAAGACCTCCTGGTAGATCGATCACATAATAGGGAACTGCCAATCCTGAAGTATAGCCCCTTAATTGAGACATAATATTTAAACCTACATCTATGCTTGTTCGAAAATGAGATGTACCTCGGACAGGGTCCATATGGTGTAAATAATAAGGTCTTACTCTTATAGCCAATAGCTTTTGCATAAGTTGCCTCATGACCTCAGGATCATCATTTACTCCTTTAAGAAGAACTGTCTGATTTCCTAATGGGCAGCCTGCGTCTACTAACTCTTGACATGCAGCAGATGATTCTGGTGTGATTTCTTGGGGATGATTAAAATGGGTATTGACATAAATAGGATGATAATGTTTTAGGATCTTACATAGATGATGAGTGATCCGTTCGGGAAGGGTTACAGGTATTCTTGTTCCAATTCGAATTATTTCAATATGAGGAATCTTTCTAAGTCTTTCTAATATCTCTTCTATTATTTCATCCTCAAGCAAAAGAGGATCGCCACCCGATAGGATAACATCACGGATCTTAGGATATTTTCTTATATAAATGATTGCTTGTTCGATAAGTTCTTTTATAGGAGTACCAAAATCTGAGCCTACCCAGGATTTTCTGAGACAGAATCTACAAATCGTTGCACATGAAGATGAGACAAGTAATAGCACACGGTCTGGATAACGATGGATTAGCCCTGGGATGGGAGAAAAAGAAGATTCATTAAGGGGATCGATTTTGAGATTATCTTCTAACAATTCCTTTGAATCAGGAACACATTGACGCCATATAGGGTCTTCGCAATATTTGATTAGGCTAAGGTAATATTGAGTAATTCTCATTGGATAGCGTTTAGTTACTTGGGTGATAGCATTTGTATCAATAGGGAAAACCTTTGATAGCTCTTGTGGAGTTGTTATACTTTGTAAGATGGCTTTTTTCCAGTTTCCCATTTTTAAAAAATAATGTTAACACAAAAATCCCTTGAATTACCATGATAGAAAATGGTAAAAAATATTCATGAAAAAAAATGAATCAAAAATAAAACCAATCTATTTTTTTTATGGTCCTGAAACGTATCTAATTAATGAAGAAACTCAGATACTCATTGATCGAACCCTTTCCCCAAAAGAAAGAAGATTGAATTTAGAAATTTTTAATGCCCCAGAAAAGGATATCTACGAAATAGTCCAAGCCGCAAAGACCATTCCAATGTTTTCAAGGTATAGATTTGTCATTATAAATGATGCGGATTTAATTCCTGAGGAAAATATTGAAATTTTGATAAATTATTTCGAGAATCCATCACCAACAACCTGTATGGTCCTCCGTGGAAAAGAGTTGGGGAAATGGAAAGCTTACAAAAGTAAAATAGAGAATTTTATTGAGATACGGGAATACCAAAGATTAAAGGGAAGGTCACTTATTCTATGGGTAATCTCAAAGATGGAAGCGAAAGGAAAGATATTATCAGAAGATATTGCTCAATACTTAATTGATTGGGTTGGAAACAATCTTCAGGACATTGATAATATCTTGGAAATGATAGATTTAAGTTCTGATTATAAGAAAAAAGTAGAATGGTCAGATATTGAAGGTATTGTCTCGGATGTAAAGGCCGGCACGATTTTTGATTTGATGGATGCTATTGGAAGAAAGGATTTAGATAAGGCCTTTAAGATTTTGAAGAAATCCTTGGAGTCCAAGACTATTTCTTTTAAAAAGGATGAAGGTTCAAAACGATTTGATGAACCAGGGCCAGTTATTCTGGCAATGATGGCGAGGCAATATTGGAATATGTTGGAGATAAAAAAGTTATCTCATAGTATAAATGATCAAGAAGAGTTGAAAAAGAGACTTGGAATATCCACATGGAGCTTAAAAAAATTACTTGAACAAGAGAAGAATTTTTCAGAAGCCTCCCTTTTAGTAGGAATCATGAATTGTCATAATACAGATTTGGCCATTAAAAAAGGGAAAGGCCAAAAAGAAATATTCATGGAGAAATTATTAATAGATCTCTGTAAGGCTACTTAAGGAATTTAGGCAATTGACTTTGATTTCATAGCATTAAAAAAATGCATGAGACGAGAGACCTTACGCGCAGCGGTTCTTTTATGGAAAACACCTTTGGAACAAGCTTTTTGTATCAAGGAGACTGCCTTGGATAAAGCTTTTTGGGCAGTCTCAAAGTCACTTTTTTCAAGAGACATCTTTACTTTTTTAATTGCAGTCTTCACAGTGGTTTTAACATGGAGGTTTCGAAGCCTCTTCTTTTCATTTTGTCTCGCACGTTTAATAGCTGATAAATGGGTTGCCAAATTAAATCCTCCTTTTTTTAAATTACTAAATTTTTTAACATGTTATATAAATGGTGTCAAGTTTTGCTATGACTGAAAATCATAAGATTGCAAGAGCTGCTTCTGTTATTGGAATAGGAACCCTTTTAAGTCGGATCCTTGGTTTCCTTAGGGATATGGTTATAGCACACTTTTTTGGTGCTGGTATTGAGGCAGACGCTTTTTTTGTTGCCTTTAGGATCCCAAATCTTTGGAGGCGATTAGTAGGAGAGGGGTCTTTAACGATCTCGTTCATTCCTGTTTATACAGAATATATTAACCAAAAATCAGAAAGGGATTTAGAGGAATTTACTCATGCTGCCTTTAGTATTGCTGGAATAATCTTAGCTGCAATCACACTTTTTGGAATTATATTTTCCCCTATTTTGATTCAGATTATTGCTCCAGGGTTTATAAAATTTCCTGAAAAATTTCATCTTACTGTTAGGCTTAATCAAATAGTATTTCCCTACCTATTTTTTATGGGACTATTTGCTCTTTCGATGGGAATTTTAAATTCATTTAGACACTTTTTTGCTCCTGCCATTGCCCCTGTCTTTCTCAATATTTCGATGATAGCCTCCGTCATAATTTTTTATTATAGATTAGAAACACCCGTTATGTCATTGGCCATAGGAGTAATGGCCGGAGGTATTATCCAATTTTTATTTCAGCTTCCATTTCTCATAAGAAAAGGGATTACCTTTAAATTTAATTTTAATTTTAGCCATCCTGCTATTAAAAGGATTGGTTCCTTGATGATTCCAGGAGTAATTGGAACAGCAGTTTATCAACTTAATGTCTTTGTTGATACAATATTTGCTTCTTTTCTTCCCGAAGGGAGTATTTCTTATCTCTATTTTGCGGATAGATTGATGGAATTTCCACTCGGCATTTTTGCCATTGCCATTGGAATGGCAGCCCTTCCAAGTTTTTCATCGTTAGTTTCTCAGGGAAAGATTGAAGAATTAAAAGAAACTATTTCTTTTACCTTTAGATTGGTCTCTTTCATTAGTGTTCCAGCCATGGTAGGACTCATTTCATTAAAGATCCCAATAATTCATCTTCTTTTTGAAAGGGGCTTGTTTGATCCACATGCCACAAAAATGACTGCAAAGGCACTTCTATTTTACTCTGTTGGACTATGGGCAATTGCAGGATCACGAAGTGTTGTGCCTACATTTTATTCCCTTCAGGATACATGGACACCTCTAAAGATTTCTTTAATCTGCTTGGGAGCAAATGTCATTTTTAATGCTATCCTGATTATTCCTTTGAAACATGGAGGTTTAGCATTGGCTACAAGCCTTTCCTCAACTCTAAATCTTATTCTTATTTTCAGATATCTAAGGTTTAAATTGGGAAAGATCGATTTAAGAAGAAATATAAATTCTTTATTTAAAAATATTCTTTGTAGCCTTCCAATGGGTTTTATTGCTTATTTTATATGCTCCTTCGAAAATTGGTCATCCGTAGGAAATAATTACCAAAAGATTATGATTTTATTTGTTAGCATTTTGTGTGGTATTTTAACCTATTTGATTTGTTCTTATTTGGCTAAGAATGAAGAGATGTTCTTTTTATTAAGAATGTTGAAAAGAAAAAAGAAAAATAAACTACATTCGATAGGGAAGAAAAAGAGCTATTTCTGGAAAAAGAATTAAAAGTACAATGCATATAGCCATAGCAAATACAAAAGGCCATATCCCCTTAAAGATTGTATACATCGGAACATCCCTTGCTATTCCTGCAATGACAAAGACATTCATACCTACAGGTGGCGTAATCAAGCCCATTTCAAGCATAATCACTGTGATTACGCCAAACCAGATTGGATGAAAGCCAAGCTCAATGATCATTGGATAGATAATAGGGGTGATAATCAACATGGCTGAGAATACCTCCATGACACACCCAAGAAGTAGATAAAGTATAAGCACAGCTATTAAGATTCCAATTGGTGGTACTGGGAGTCCAATGATAAAAGATGCAAGAGATGCACTTACACGACTTACCGCAATAAAATAGCTAAAGATTTGAGCACAGATAATAAGGACAAAGATCATTCCTGTCGTCCTTAGTGTTGCATTAAAGGAAAGGATGAGATTCTCTTTATTTAATTTTCTTTTTCCAAGGGCGATTAAAAATGTACAAAAGGTTCCAATAGCAGCTGCCTCAGTTGTTGTGAAAATTCCTGTATAGATACCTCCGATAACAAGAAAGAAGAGAAGAAAAACTGGCCAGACATTTTTAAGAGCAGTAAACTTCTCTGACCAAGAAAATTTAGGACCAGAAGGCCCGGCTTTTGGGTCAATTTTTGTCCAAATCATTATGACGATAATAAAAAGCAAAGAGAGTAAGATTCCAGGTAGAATTCCTGAGATAAGAAGTTTGCCAATCGATTGTTCTGTAAGGAGACCATAAAGGACAAATCCCATACTTGGAGGGATTAGGATTCCGAGTGTCCCTCCAGCTGCGACAGAGGCGGTTGAAAGTGAGGGGTTATAGTTGTAACGCCGCATTTCAGGCAGCGCAGCAGAACCCATGGTTGCAGCAGTTGCGATACTTGAGCCACAAACCGCTGCAAATGAAGCACAACCTGCAATGGTAGCCATGGCAAGTCCACCAGGACGATAACCAATCCACTTATAACCAGCATAATAGGCATCCTGAGTGATTCCAGAGATAAATGCAAGTTCTCCCATAAGGGTGAAAAGAGGGAGGAGGGAGATGATATAGGAATTTGTTGTGCTAAAGGCAGTTAGAGCCAATCGAATCAATGCTGCATCCGTACCACTAATCGCATATATCCCAAGGAAACCTGTTAAACCCATGGCAAGCCCAATCGGCATTCCAAGAAGCATTAATCCAAAAAGTACAAAAATACCAATTATACCAATTTCTATGGGGCTCATTATTCCTTAGAATCTCTTTTAGAAGATGAGATGGTTTTAAACCCGTGAATAAGAAGCTCGAGGCTAAAGATAAAACACCCAAAGGCCATGACAAACATAAAGGGAGCAAATGGGATGGAAAGGATACTTGATGTCCTTATGGTTGGATAAAGATTTGTTTTCATCAGGACTAAACCTTGCCATCCCATTAAGGTAAAAAAGAACGTCCCTAAAAAGAAGATTAAACTTGTAATGATAATCTTTTTTACTCCGTAAATCTTTGTTGAAATAATCGTAACCGCTATATGGGCTCCTTGTGATTCGGCAAATGCAAACACACAAAAAACTACAATCACAGTTAAAAGCCCAACAATCTCAATCGTACCTATGATGGGTTTTGAAAATAGATAGCGGCCTACAACATTTGCAACTACAATAAGTACCATAATTACAAGACTTGCCACAGCGATAAATGAAAGTCCCTTGATTAGTAGATTAAGAAAATAATCAATTTTTTGGATCACGTCATTAAGGTTCATCTGATAAGTATTTTATAAAATTATTTAGCCAAAAATTTTAGAATATCATTATACATAGCAGTTCCTGGTAGGCCTTTGGAATCCATCTCTTTCACCCATTCCTTTTCCACTGCTTTTGTAGCCTCAACCCAGTGGGCTTTCTCTTCGGGAGGAAGTTCAATTATTTCAACTCCAGCGCGTTTACTCATACCAAGGATTCTCTCAAAGGTAGTTATATTTACCTTAGCTATTAAATCTTCTGCCCAAGGATTTGTATCTAAGACAATCTTTTGAATATCTGGAGGAAGAACTTCCCAGGTCTGCTTCCTCATGGCAATGCAAAGTGATGCACTGCCTTGATTTGTCATGGTGACGAATTTTGCGACTTCTGAAAGTCTTAGTCCTAATTGTGTTTCAAAAGGTAGAATTTGACCATTGATGATTCCTTTTTCAAGATTGGTATAGACTTCAGGAGAAGGAGAAAGTTCTGGTGAGGCTCCAAGGAGTTTTAAAAATGATGCAAGGATTTTTCCACCTGGTATACCTATGATTTGTCCCTTAATATCTTTTATCGTTCTCACGGGTTTTTTAGCCATATGTAGAACATTAGGTTGGAAGCGGCTCTTCCAAAGTACCTTTACATCCTTAAAGTGAATCGGATTAAGATATTTCTCATAAACCATATCCCTTATAACTTTACCTGGTGAGTTCGGGCCATCGGGAGGAATTAAAAAAGGAAGATTAAAGACATCTGATAAAGGAAAACGGCCAGGATATTGAGGACCAATCAATGTAATAAGATGGGCAGCCCCTTTTAGTAACAAATCATATTGCTCAGCTTGTTTTCCCAAAGTTTCACCTGCATAAACTATAATCCTAAACCTTCCACCTGTACGTTTTTCCAATTCTTGAGCCCATACTGAATAGACATTTTTTACATAGTAATGAGTGGGAGGATCACTAATAGCGAAATTCAATTCAATGGGTTTTTGAGTGGTTTGAGCATTCAAGGAAATTGAAACGCTTATTATAAAAAAAATTGATAAAATAAAAAATCCTAATAATCTTTTCATATTGGTCACCTCCATTTTGGGTTTTTTAAATCTTAAGATGAAGCAGTCTTTTTGCATTTTCAGAAAATATCATTTCTTTTTCTTTTTTTGGTATCTCCATTTTTTCTATTGATTGAATGATACTTGAGGTTGCACGATCTCCATCCCAACCATCATAAGGCGCATCAGTTCCAAAAAGCATATTTTGAGGTCCAAAAAATGCATAACAACACATTAATCCTGGTGTTGTTCCAGCATTAGCTGTATCTGTGTAAAACATTCGGTAATAATCGAGGGGATGTTTCTTTAGATTACCTCCAACGCTTCTTTTTAAATTTTTTTCAGTATATTCCTTTGTTGTCAGAATTCTATGATCGAAATAAGGAATCATTCCACCACAATGATGAGTAATAATTTTTATCTTAGGATATTTCTCTAAAATCCCTGAAAATACAATTCTTGTCATGGCAGCCGATGTTTCAAAAGGCCAACCAAAAAGCTGAAAGATAGAATATTTAGAAATTTCTTCTCCTATATAATCAGGAGTTGTAGCGTCCCTTGTTGGATGTATCCATATAGGGAGATCATAATCAACCATCTTTTCATAGATAGGCATTAATTCAGGTAAATCAAGAGGCTTACCATTAATAGGTGTAAATAACTGAATCCCTCTCAATCCAAGCCCTTTTATTGCCCTATCTATCTCTTTAAGAGCAGCATCGAGATTGTTCATCGGTAAAGAGGCAACACCTGCAATAAATTTATCAGGATATTTATTTACTAATTCCGCTAAACCATCATTAGCCAGCTTAGAAAGATAAACAGAGGTTTCAGGGTCTGCTATCTTTTCAATAGCAGGTGATGAGAGAGTAAGAACCTGGACAAGTCCTTCATGTTTGTCAAGCATCCTGAACCTGTTTTCAAGATCATATAGACCTGGCGTTGCTTCAAACACAGAGTCCCATTGGGCTAAATAAAAATTTCTGTTTGCTTTTTCAACAATGCATCTTTATACTTGGCTGGGATAAAATGTGGATAAATGTCAATCTTCATTATGAGTTTCCTTTCTAAGGTTAAAATTTCGACCATCTGGTCATATTGATTTTCAAGGATAATAGATTTAATAAATTAAGTCAATAAAAATTTTTGATGAAATTTTGAGAGAAAATTGATTGAAACTCCATTAAAAATTCTATTAGTTAATATTAATGATGAAAAGGCACTACTATAAAAAATTAACTTGACAAAATAAATTTTTTCTGATACCTATTTACCGACCGGTCAATTAGATTTATAGAGGATATTAGGATGCAAGAAAAAGGTAAAGAAAAATTACTTAAAAACTCAGAGATTTATACAAAGGCTTTAGATCTATTTGTTAAAAATGGTTATGATGCTACTTCAATGTCTCAAATTGCAGAAACCCTCGGAATGAGTAAAGCAAATCTCTATTATTATTGTTCAAGCAAGGAGAATCTACTTTATCAGATTCATCTTGATTTTTTAAATAATCGTTTTCTTCCGATTCTTGAGAAAGCAGAAGGAATAAGAGATCCTGCAGAAAGGATTGCCTATTTTTTGAAGGAATTTACACTTTTAAATACATCAAGTCGTGCAAACAGGATTTTGGTGCATGAAGTGCATAGGTTGGATAGAAATCATCAGAGTGAAATCCTCGAGATCTGGAAACGAGCTTATAGATTAATAAGAGATTCTATTAAAGAGCTTCAACGTGCTGGAAGGATTAATAAGAAATTCAGAGAATCATTTCTTACTTTTATGTGGGCTGGTATGGCTTTTTGGGTTGTTTATTGGTTTGACTATAGCAGGCAGACCAATGCAGAAGAGTTGGCTAATACCATTGCTCAAACATTTTTAAGTACTTTAGCTCCGGCTCCTAATAATGAGACAAAATAGGGATTTAAACTTCGGTGAAATCAATCCGCATAGCAAAACATTTTAGGAGTAAACATAGAAAAAAGAGGGAGTTTGGAATATGACAAGAGAGGTTGTTATTGTTGAAGGTGTAAGGACACCATTTAGTCCATTTGGAGGTCCTCTCAAAGATATGCCAAGCATTGAGCTTGGAGCTTGCGTGATAAAAGAGATTATGAAGAGATCGGGTTTGAAAGGAGATCAGATAGATGAGATATTCTACGGAATGACGCAGATGGCTGAGGCAGCTCTTTATAATAATGTATGTGCCCGTCAAGCTGCTCTAATTGCAGGTCTTCCACCGACACAAGTTTCACTTACAATAGACAGGGCTTGTTGTTCTTCTATGGCATGTGCAATTTTAGCCTTTAGAACGATAAGAGCTAATGAAGGTGATATCATTATGGCAATCGGTTGCGAGAATATGAGTCGAACACCTCAAATTGGGCCTCCAGAGCTTCGCTGGGGTCAGAGATTAGGGCCTATTGTTTTTAGAGATTCTCTATCGCCTATTGGGCATCCAGGATATCCTCCTGAGGCAAAAAATGCTGGTGAGGTAGCTTTACAATATGGAATAGGTAGAGGGGAACAGGATGAGTGGGCTTATAGAAGTCAAATGAGATATCAGGAGGCAAAACGGGCTGGAAAATTTAAGGTAGGGGAAGAGCTAATGGCTATAGAAATTCCCCAGAAAAAAGGCCCTCCCATCATATTTAGTGAAGATGCCTTTCCAAAACCTGATACAACTCTGGAGAAGCTTGCAAAGCTTAAAACAGTCTATGATAGTCCAACTGTTACAGCAGGAAATGCCCCCGGTCTTGATACAGGTGCCTCAGGCCTATTAATAATGTCTGGGGAAAAAGCTGAAGAACTCGGGTTTAAACCTATAGCAAAAATTATTGCAACCGCAAGTGTTTGTAGTGATCCTACCCTATTGGCTGTTAATCCAGCTTTTGCAATAAAAAGACTACTTTCAAAGGTAAATATGGATATAGATCAGATTGATCTCTTTGAAATCAATGAGGCCTTTGCAGCTGTTCCTCTGGTAAGTAGTAAAATCCTTGGTGACGGAGACGAGCAAAAAGTTAAAAGTATTAGGGAGAGATTGAATGTCAATGGTGGAGCAATTGCTATAGGACATCCTGTTGGAGCAAGTGGAGCAAGGCTTATCATTACCCTTATGTATGAGTTGAGAAGAAGGGGTGGAGGTTATGGTATAGCAGCCATTTGTGGGGGACTTTCTCAAGGAGATGCAATCTTAATTAAAGTGGAATAAAAAATTAAGAAGGAGCGTTTATGGAGATTAATAAAGTTGGGGTTCTTGGTGCTGGAACAATGGGCAGTGGGATTGCGCAAGTCGTTGCCCAGGCTGGCATGGATGTAATACTCCTTGATTTAACAGAAGATTTACTAAAAAAGGGGATAGAAAAGATTGATAAGACTCTTACGAAAGGAATTGAGAAAGGAAAGGTTACTATTGAGGAGAGGGAAAAAGTTTTAAAGAGGATAAAGCCCACGATAAATATTGAAGAGATGAAAGATTGCCATCTGATTATTGAAGCAGTGTTTGAGGATATTGATTTAAAAATTAATCTTTTTAAAAAACTTGATACGCTATGCGCTCCTGAAACAATATTTTCTTCAAATACATCCACGATATCAATTACCCAGATGGCAGCTAAGATTTCGAGGTCTGAAAGATTCATAGGGTTACATTTCTTTAATCCTGCCCCTATCATGAGACTTGTGGAAGTAGTATCAGGACTTCAGAGTTCTCAAAAGACAATTAATGATGGAGTTGATTTTGTAAAGAGGATAAAAAAAGTTCCAATACAGGTTAAGGATTGCCCAGGTTTTCTGGTTAATAGGATTTTATTGCCCTATGTTGGTGAGGCGATGTTGGCGGCACAGGAGGGTGCGGCCTTACCTACAGAAATTGATGAATCAATCAAGAAAGCTGGTTTTCCAATGGGTCCTTTAGTTCTAAATGATATGGTGGGAATTGATGTAGGAGTTCATACTTTTCGAATAATGCATGAAGCATATGGAGATAGATTTCCTATTCCAATTCTATTTGAGAGGCTTGCTAATGCGGGGCGTCTTGGGAACAAATCCGGGAAAGGTATTTATAATAACGGGAAGATTGATGAAGAATTCATTGAAATTATCAAAACAATCCAAATAGAGACGGGAATCGCTAAAACAGAATACTCGCCCGAAAGACTAATCCTAAGACAAGTGAATGAAGCAATTTATTGTTTACAAGAGAAGATTGCAACAGCTGAAGATATTGATCGGGCAATGGCCTTAGGTACAGGCTTTCCAGTGAATGAAAACGGACTTGGGGGCCCTCTCCATTGGGCTGACGAGAAGGGGTTGGATTGGGTACTTGATAAACTCAATTATTTTAAAGATACTTTGGGTAATCGATTCTGGCCGCATTTCTTACTAAAACAGTATGTCTCAGCAGGGTTTTTAGGGGAAAAGGTTAAAAAAGGATTTTTTGAATATTAAAATGATTATCAACATGGACTTCATCAGAGATTAATTTTTCATAATAAGAGATTATTTAATGTCCCTGGAGATATATTTACAGCCATTCCTTTATGGAATCCAACTGGGGATAACCTATATCCTTCTTGCCTTAGGACTGACTGTAATCTTTAGCATTATGAATATTCTTAACCTTGCTCATGGCGAATTTTATATGCTTGGTGCTTTTACTGTCTTTTATATTAGTGGACTAATGAAGATCAATTATTTTTTAGCCTTGATCATATGTATTGGGTTGGTATCAGCTATAGGTATATTTTTTGAGAGGATTTTTTTCCGGCCTTTACATGGTGAAATTATCCCAACTGTCATTGTAGGGATTGGTTTGATGTGGCTACTCCAGAACATAGCTCAACTGGTTTTTGGGACACAACCAAGGGGAATGAAGGAGATTTTTCAAGGAAATTTATCTTTTCTTCATGTAAATCTAAGTTATTCAAGGATTGGAGCAGCAATCTTAAGCATAGTTCTTGTATTAGGAGTATATTTTTTCATTTATAAAACCAAATTGGGAAAAGCCATGCAAGCGACAGCACAGGATAAAGAGGCTGCCCTCTCTGTGGGAATAGATGTGGGTAGAATAGAGAAGATCGGGTTTGGAATTGGCTGTGGCCTGGCTGGGGTTGCAGGAGGAATCTTAGCCCCTATTTTTTTTATTGAACCAACCATGGGTACTTCTGTATTAATAAAATCCCTGTCCATTATTATTCTTGGAGGAGTAGGAAGTATTCCTGGGGCTGCTATAGGAGGACTAATCTTAGGGATCGTAGAGAGTTATGGTCAAACCTTTTTAGGTTATTCTGCTACGACTTTTCCATTTTTAATCATCCTCTTTGTGCTTATTTTTAAACCGAGAGGATTAATGGGAAGGGAAGCATGAAGAAAGAGAATTGGTCAAAAATCTTCATATGGGTTGGAATATTCCTGATGTTTCTATTGATTCCATTTTGGATTGAAAACCAATATCTAATCAGTGTGATTACTTCTATGTTTATTAATGCATTGCTTGCAACCAGTTGTTGGTTTATCATGATTACTGGACAAGTAACACTTGGCCATGCAGGGTTTGCAGCTATTGGGGGGTATCTTTCTGCTGCTTTAATTACAAAGTATACATTAAATTCATGGCCAAGCCTTTTATTTGCATTAATCATTGTAGGGAGCTTGGCTCTGATCATTGGGTATATCACTCTCCAAATCAAAGGGATTTATTTTATTGTGGTTACACTTGCTTTAGGTGAAGTGATTAGAATTATTTTCAGTGCTTGGAGAGATCCTTTCGGAGGGCTAACAGGTTTGATGAATCTTCCTCCGCCAAATTCATTAAAAATTCCTTTTATATTTACTATTAATTTTTTATCTCCGATATCCCTTTATTACCTAACCTTATTATTTTCCTTTTTAGGGATATTGATTATGACTTATCTTTATATTTCACCTATAGGGCTTATCTTTCAAGGCATTCGACAGGCTGATGATTTAGCAGAAAGTGTTGGGATAGATATCATGGGGTATAAAGTTTTTTCATTTGTTGTTGGTTCTATTTTTGCGGGATTGGGAGGTATTTTATACACTTATAACGTAAAAACAATACAACCATCATCATTTACACTTATTCAATCAACCAACTATCTTCTTTATGTAGCAGTTGGTGGCAGTGCCAATATTTTAGGACCTATAATAGGAGCATTTTCTCTTAATATCCTTTCGGAGTTATTGAGACCTATAAAGGAATTTGAGCCTATTGTTTTTGCTCTTATTCTTATCGGGACAGTCATTTTATTTCCAAGCGGTCTATTAGGATTGATCCAAAAAATTGGAAGAAAGATTGATGAAATTATCTTTCATATTTCAAATAAAACTGTTTTATCAAGTAATGTTTCATAATAGATGAGTGGGTAGATAAAAATTTAAATTAGGAGGGCTTTATATGCTCAATTATGCATCACCATTAACATACGGTCCTTCAGTAATGGATTGGCAGGAGAGGATTAATACTGAACGGATGAGGAAAGAGCGGGCGCAGAGATTGAAGGAAGTTATGAAGAACAAAGGGGTGGCAGCTCTGCTCTTGGAGCGAGAGGACAATATCCGATATGCTACTGGTCTGCCAGGCGATGCCTTTATGCCAGGGCTTAGATACTGTCTCTTTTTTGCAGAATATGACCCTATCATCTGGGAACATGCAGGAAGATATGAACGCCGTAATGAATGGCCATGGATGAAAGAGGAAAATTGGAGGATTGCACGTTGCTGGCTTGGAGGTGTTTGCGGTCATGAGGCTACAAACGAAACTGCAAAACTCTTTGCTAAAGAGATTGCAGAGGAGCTTAATAATAAGGGGCTAAAGGGTGAGAGATTAGGTGTGACAGCTCTTGATGGTACTTCTATTAAAGCATTAGGTGAATTGGGGATAAATACATTTGATGCACAATCTCTTCTATTTGAGGCGAGGAAGGTTAAAACTCAGGATGAGATAAACTGTTTAAAAATGATTACAGCAATTACAGACAGAGCCTGGTATGAAATATATAAAAATATAAGGCCAGGATTACGAGATATTGATTTAACTGCCATTGGTTATAAAGCAATGATTGAGGCTGGAGCAGAGATTGGAGGAGTTGTTCCATTTTTTAGTGGACCAAGTACATTTGAGCGTGGGCTGGCTATGACAGATAGAATAATCGAACCTGGAGACATTGTATATGGAGATATTACAAACTTTGGCTACATGGGGTATAAAGTATGTCTTTACCGAACATTTATTGTTGGACGAAAGCCGAATCAAAAGGAAAGGGATCTCTATAAAAAACTTTTAGATAAACAGAATGCTATCATTGAAGCAATCAAGCCTGGAGCGACTACTGCTGATGCTGCCAAATATTTTAAACCTGCGAGTACATGGGGTTATGAGGATGAGGATAGGGTATTTACTATTGAGATTGGTCATGGTATTGGTCTCTATCTTTATGAACCTCCGATAATAAATAGATTATGGTCTATAAAACATCCCCAAATATTTGAAGTCGGAAATGTAATGGCCATAGAGAGTAGAGAAGGAGAACCTGGCTTGGGGGTGCGTTTGGAAGATATGATTGTCGTTACCGAAAAAGGAGCAGAACTTCTCAGTCGTTTTCCAAGAGATGAAATTATTGTTGCTGGAGAAGTTGGAGGATAGAAGATTAAAATAGAAAACTCATGCCACTTCTTGAATTAAAAGGATTAACAAAAAGGTTTGGTGGATTAGTAGCTGTAAAAAACCTCGATCTTTCAATTGAAAGAGGGGAAATCTTTGGTCTAATTGGACCAAATGGAGCTGGAAAGACAACAGTGTTTAATATAATCATGGGATCGTTTTCTCCTTCAGAGGGTAAGGTAATTTTTAAAGGTAAAGAGATAACTGGACAGAAACCCCATTTGATAGTCAAGCAAGGTCTTGCAAGGTCTTTTCAGCGAACCCTCCTTTTTGGGGAAATGACTGTATTGGAGAATATCTTAATTCCTTTATATTCAATTTCAAATACTGGTTTCTTAAGTCCGTTTTTTAAACCAAAACTTTTAAAAAAGGAGAAGGAGAAACTTACTGACAAGGCAAAAGAGATTTCAGATTTTATGGGACTTAGTTCGATGAATGACCAATTAGCAAAAAATTTGCCTCACGGATTTCAAAGAATGCTTGGTGTAGGGATAGCTTTTGCCACTAATCCAGAAATGATCCTACTTGATGAACCTGTGGCTGGTATGAATATAGAGGAGACCAATCAAATGATGGATAAAATCAAGGAGATTCGGGAAAGAGGTATTACAGTCTTAGTTGTTGAGCATGATATGCGACTAATCATGAATATATGCGATAGATTATGTGTTTTGAATTTTGGTTCAAAAATAGCAGAGGGGCCACCTTCTGAGATTAGAAAAAGTAAAGAGGTGATTGACATATATTTAGGCTCGGAATATGCTTCTCAATGTTAAGGATTTAAAGGTTCATTATGGGAAACTTGAAGCAGTTAAGGGTATTTCTTTGGAATTAGAAGAAAGAGAAATTGTTGCCATTTTAGGAGCAAATGGGGCAGGGAAAACTACAGTTTTGAAAGCAATTTCTGGGTTAAAGTTAGCAAGCTCAGGCGAGGTCTGGTTTTTAGGAAAAAGGATTGAAAGGGATTTAATACCTAACATAGTTCGAATGGGTATAAGTCATATACTCGAAGGACAACGGGTTTTCAAAGATATGGATGTAGAGTCCAATCTGGTTTTGGGGGCTTATACAAGAAATGACAAGAAAGGGATTCAAAGTGATTTAGATAGGATTTACCAATATTTTCCAATATTAAAACAAAGGAGAAAGCAAAAGGCAGGTAGCCTCAGTGGAGGCGAACAACAGATGTTGGTAATTAGTCGAGCATTGATGTCAAGACCAAAGCTGCTTTTAATGGATGAACCATCTAATGGGTTAAGTCCTTTAATGGTAAACGAAGTAGCATCGATTATCAAAAAAATCCATAAACAAGGGATGAGTATTCTAATTGTAGAACAGAATGCTTCATTGGCTCTCAATTTGGCAAAGAGGGGTTATGTGATGGAGACAGGGAGAATCGTACTTGAGGGCATTAGCGAAGAGTTGTTAGTAGATGAGAAGATTACAAAGGCCTATTTGGGAGGATAGAACTTTTAAGAAGTGAAAAGAAAGAAAGGAGGATAAAAAATGTCACCAGCCGAACGAAGTCAGAAAATATTTGTAGATCCTAAAAAATGTAGTGGTTGTCGAATATGTGAACAAGTATGTGTGTTTTTTCATGAAGGTGAATTTAATCCAAGAAGAGCAAGAATAAAAATATTAAGGAGGGAGAGGGAAGGAATTTATGCTCCTTTAATTTGCAACCAATGTAAAAAATGCATTTCAGTGTGCCCAGTTGAAGCACTTTCGTGGGATGAAAAATTAGGGATTGTAAGGGTTGATGCAGATAAATGTACTGGATGTGGACAATGTATAGAAGCATGTGATGAGGCTGCAATATTTCTTGATCCGATATCAGGGGTTGTAAAGATATGTGATTTATGCAATGGAGATCCCAAATGCGTTAAATGGTGCGGAGAAGGAGTTTTTAAATATGGAGCCGCATAAATAAGATTTTTATTTTTTAGGATAAAAAACGAGGAGGTGCTAATATGAGTCAATGGTTTGGATGGATGGGTAAAATTTTAAGAGTAGACCTTTCAACAGGGAAAATAACAAAGGAGCCCCTGACCGAAGAGTTGGCCTATAACTTTGTGGGCGGAAGGGGTATAAATTCTAAGATTCTATATGATGAAACTGAGCCAAATACAGACCCACTTGGACCAGATAATCGACTAATCATTGGAACAGGACCGACATCAGGAACATTGGGATTAGGAAGTGGCCGTTTTACAGTTACTGCTAAATCTCCACTCACAGGAATCCTTGGGGATGCAAGCGGAGGAGGAGCATTTGGATCAGAAGTAAAGTTTGCAGGATATGATCATATCATCATTCAAGGTTGCTCTGAAAAACCTGTTTATCTTTGGATCAAAGATGATGAGGTTGTTATAAGAGATGCATCTCATCTATGGGGAAAAAATACTTGGGAAACCGTAGACCTTATAAGGCAAGAGCTTGGGGATGAGGATATAAAAATACTATCTATTGGTCAGGCAGGAGAAAATCTGGTTAAATATGCATGCCCTATGACCAATGATGAGAGGGCTCCTGCAGAGACAGGAATGGGAACAGTCATGGGTTCAAAAAAGCTTAAGGCTATTGCAGTTAGGGGATCGAAATCAGTTAAAGTGGCAAAACCTGATAAATACATCGAGATTATAAGGAAATGGTATGATGATATTCCAAAACAACATCTAACTCCTCTTCATAAAAGCATAGGAGTGACTTATCTTATTAAATTATTCAATCAAGTTTATAATTTAGGTATAAAGAATTCTCAGGAACTTCATCGACCTGATGAGGAGATAAGTCATTTTTATGGAGAAAATTTTGTTCCCAAATATATGACAAGACATGTAGCTTGTTTTTCTTGCCCTCATACTTCTCAGAAATTTGTTGTGATTCATGATGGTCCTTATGCTGGAGAGAAAGGCATGAGGCCTGAATATGGTCCGTTGGCTTCGATGTGTACACAACTTGGTGTATTTGATTTTCCTTTTGGTCTTAAAATTGTAAATATGTGTAATCAATATGGAATTGATGCACAGGAGCTTGGTCCAACCATGGCTATGGCTTTTGAATGTTATCAGCGTGGTATTCTAACTACGAAAGATACAGATGGGCTTAAGCTTGAGTGGGGAAATAAGAAGGTCATTATGGAGCTTGTGAGGAAGGTAGTTTTTCGTGAGGGGTTTGGAAATATTTTGGCAGAGGGTTGTAGAAATGCAGCGAAAATTATAGGTCGTGGGGCTGAGAAATATGCCTATCATATAAAGGGGAAGTCACATCCTGATCGTCTAACAGCTTATATTCCAGCAGTGCTTGGGTTTGCCCTTGCAACGAGGGGTTGGGATCATCTAAGAGGAACCGTTTTTCCCCATGTTACACCTTCTCTTGGACCACCAAAATTCTGGGATTATGACCCAAAGTATGCAAAGGTTGTTACAGATAGGGAACATATTGATACAGCTGCTGACTCGCTCGAAATATGTAAGTGGTTGACAGAGTTTGAATTGATGGAAGAAGGACTCGGTGGAGTGCCAAGGATGGCTGAGGTTTTATCTGCCCTTACGGGAGTGGATTTTAGCGAAGAAAGACTTCACCAGGTATGCGATAGGATTTACAATATTGAAAGGGCTTATCTTGCAAAACATGGTATTACTCGAGAAGATGATGTTCCTCCACGACATTTTCTTGAAACACCTATTCCTGATGGACCTTCTAAAGGAAAGACCATAGATCGAGAGAAGTTTGAAGCCTTGAAGGATGCATTTTACGAATTGAGAGGAGCTGATTTAAGGACAGGGACACCTAAAAGAGAGACCCTTGAAGCTCTTGGTTTAAAATATGTTGCAGACGATTTAGAAAGAATGGGTTTATATGGGAAAAAATAATAAAGCTAATAAGAATTTAAACTTGTTTTAAATTAAGAATTTTAGAAAGAGGGGATAATTAATGAGGAGATGGATATTAATAATTTCAATAAACTGTTTAGCACTATTGTTTTTATTGAGCGGAGTAGCCGTTTCTCAAAAGGTAGCTTCAACAAAAACTTTTGATATTGGGATTGCAACACCACTTACTGGACCAGCTGCACATCTCGGCACCATGATCAAAAATGGAATATTAATAGCAATTGATGAGCAGAATCATAGAGGTGGGATAAAAATTGCAGGTGAAAAATATATCATAAATCCAATCATTCGAGATACGAAAAAAGATGCTGCTGTTGGGAAAGCTGTAGCTGAAGAATTAATTTATGGTAAAAAGGTAAAGGTAATTGCTGGACCTTTTATTGATGATGCAGTTGCCATTCAAGCAGTGACAGAGCCTAACAAAGTGATAAGCTTTTTTGTTGTTCCTGCAATTCCTGGAATGTGCTCGCCAGATAAGCCATATAGCTTCTTCTGTGGCGGTTTTGCCTTAATGATGATGGTTAATCAGGCTGCCTATATTCCAAAATTTTACCCTCAGGCTAAGACTGTGCTTACCATGCAACCTGACATACCTGATTCACCCCTTTGGGCCGATTCAGCAAAGACGATGTTTCAGTATTATGGATTGAATTGGCTTGGTTATGAGAGGTTTCCATTTACAATAACTGACTTTATGCCAGTAATCTCAAGGGCTCTGGCAAAAAAACCAGACATCATTGATACAAGTTCAACAGGAGGTGCTATGGGAGGGATGTGCGCACTTCTCATTAAACAACTACGTGAGGCTGGATTTAAGGGGATTATTTCAGTGCCTACTGCACCTCCTCCAGGATTGGTGGAAGAGGTAGTCCCAAAGGAACATTTAACAAAAGTTTTAACTAATGATGTAGATTGGGAGAATCCAATTGTAAGCAAGGAATACAGGGATTTTTGTCGTCTTTTTGTAAAGAAATATAATATGCGACCAACTGACATGCCACCAGAATTTTATAGGGCTTTAAAACCTTTCTTTGAATTCCTTGATGGACAAAATACCATGGATACTACAAATTGGATGAAGGGTTTTGAAAAACATCGATGGAAGGATATTTACGGGAGAGAGGCAACTTGGATAGGAAAACCAATTTTTGGGATTAATCGTCTTCTATTCAGAAGTTTCTGGGTTTCTGAGTATACAAATGGAAAGCTTGAGACAAAATGGGAGGCTCCTATCCCAATGGAATTTTTTGTTGAAAAAAAATAATAACAAATCCATTCAATAAAGGAGAGTAAAATGAATATTAAGGATAAAATAACTGTGATTGTTGGAGGGGAAGGTCCTTTAGGGAGGGAGGTTAGTAAAAAATTTTTAACCGAGGGAGCAAAGCTACTTATTGGTTGGTATTCGAAGCAGGAATGGGATGAAGCAAAGGAACTTATATCACCTTACACAGATCAATTTATCGATATGAATATAGATGCAACAAAAGAGGAGCAGGTTCAAAGGCTTATGGAAAAATCAAAAGAAAACTTTGGAACAATAGACATTCTTCTTCATATGGTAGGGATGGTCTATATTGGACCAATGCTTTGGGAGACAGAAACATCAGTACTTGAAAAGTTAATCGATACAAACCTAAAAAGTGCTTTTCTATGTGCAAAACATGCGATTAGAATTATGCTCGAAAAAAAGAGAGGGCGAATCGTTGTATTTCCTGCTCGGGTTGCTATAGAGCCCCAACCTCGTTTTGGTGCATATGCACTATCGAAGTCAGGACTAATTACGCTTGTCCAAGTCTTACGGGAGGAATTAAAAGACACGAACATCACTGTAAATGCTGTGATGCCAAGTGTTATGGATACATTTAGAACGAGAAGGATGCCTGGTGCTGAACCTGATAAATGGGTTAAACCCTCAGAGGTGGCTGAACTTCTTTGCTCAATTTGTTCTGATGAATGTGATGCTCTGAGTGGTTCCATTCTCAAAGTATTTGGAAGATTATAAGGAATATCATGTTTATTGAAGATAAAAAAATTTTTGGAGGTCCGTAAATGTCATTTCACATTTATGAGAAAAAAGGAAGGATCGCCTATATTAGATTAAATCGACCTGAAAAAATGAATGCATTAAATACTGCTTTGATTTATGAACTTGAAGAGACTTGGAAAAATTTTAGAGATGATGATAACCTTTGGGTTGCAATACTTACTGGTGAAGGAAGAGCCTTTTGTGTAGGAGCAGATTATCAGAGCATTGAAGAACCCGGATTTACCACAACACCAATTGAAAATCCTTCCTATCACCAGATATGGAAACCTATAATTTGTGCTATTAATGGACATGCACTTGGTAGGGGTTTGGGGTTGGCATTGGGATGCGATATTAGGATTGCTGTTGAGGAGGCCGAGTTTGGTTGTCCAGAACCAAAATTCGGCACAATAACAAGAGTGGATATCTTTGAGCCATATATTCCTCGGGGTATTGCTTTTGAACTGATGCTTACAGGTGATAGGATCAATGCAAAAAGAGCCTATGAGATCTTTCTTATAAATAAGATTGTTCCAAAAGATAACCTTCTTGATGAAGCTACAACAATTGCTGAAAGGCTTTTGGAGAATGCTCCACTTGCTGTTAGAGGAATAAAGGAAATGCTTTGTCGAAACAGATTGCTAAAAGTAAATGAGATTGATGAGCTTTTTGAATCTTTAAAAACACAAATCAGAGAAAGTAATGATTATAAAGAGGGAATGAAGGCATTCGTAGACAAGAGAAAACCTAAATGGGAGGCAAAGTAATATATTGGATTTAGGTTTGAAATTAGAATGGGTTCAAGGTTATTTAGCCTCCGGCAAGGAGGAGGGCTATAGAGATTTCATCTCCATCATTGACAGGTTTTGAGAGGTCAGTTGGATAGTGAGGTTTTCCATTAATAAGGACATAGACATAACTAATTAATTTTCCCTGCTCATCGAAAATGACTTTATCGATACCTGGATATCTTTTTGCTAAATCAGAAAGGCATTCACCAATTGTAGCACCATTGACTTCTACTTGTTCTTGATAATTGGTAAATTGCTGGAGATGAGGATAGAAAAGGTTAATCTTAACGGTCATTATGCCTCCTAAGAAAGATCGAATGAAGTCTATAACTTATATAAAGAGCTTTTCAATTATTGTCAAATATCTTTCAAAGCTCCATTATTATAGGAAAATTTTTTGAAGAGTAATATAAAGATGAATATTATCCCTATTCAAAGAAGAAAATTTTATATTTGTTAACAATTTATGGTGGGATGAAAAAAAATTTGGGAGTCTTGAAATTAATTTTTTTTCCTGGTATAAATTTTACCAACCGGTCAGTTAAAAAAAGAAAGGAGGTATAATTAAAATGAAGAAAATAATTTTTAAAGTCGTAGGTTTAAGTATTTTAATCGTCTTGGCATTGTTTTTTAAGGTAGTAGACGCCCAAGTTAAATCAATTGAATTAAAAGTAGCTCACCATTTCCCACCCATACATGTTCAACATAAAGATGTTCTTGTTCCTTGGGCAGAGGAACTAAAGAAGAGGACTGAGGGAAGAGTAACTGCAAGGATTTTTCCTGCTGAGCTTTTAGGTAAAGTGACGGAAATGTATGATATGGTTCTAAAGGGTACTTGCGATGTTGGTGTTTTAATCTCTACTTATTATCCTGGTCGTCATCCCTTAGAAGAGGCTTTTCATCTTCCATTTCTAATTCCTGCTGGTGCTGCTCATCCTGTTGGAAAGACAGTGAGAGAAGAGGTTTATAAAAAATTTCTTATTCCTTATCACTATAAAGATATGAAGGTTCTTTGGACAGGCCGATTTGAACCAAATGTTCTACATCTTGCAAAAAAACCTGTAAAAACAATGGAGGATATGAAAGGCCTTGTTATTGGGTTTCCCGGAGGAAAACTTATGCCCAAGCTTATTAAAGCGGTCGGAGCCTCTCCAGAACAGGTAACTGTAGTAGATATGTATACAGCTCTTGAGAGGGGGATGATTAATGGGCAGATTATTCCTCTTGAGGCCCAATTAGCATTTAAGCTAATTGAAATCACAAAGTATATCACTCTTCTCAATCTTGGAAGTGGAAGCAATTTTGTTGGCATGAGATGGGAGACATGGAATAAGATTCAACCAGCTGATCAAAAGATTATTGAAGAGCTAAGTGTCTGGGCGGCTGATCTTCAGGCAAGATCGTGGAAAGCAGCAACAGATCGCACCATGGATATGTGTAAGAAAAGAGGGATTGAGTTTATTGAACTTTCACCTGAGGAAAGGGCACGGTGGATTGAGGCTGCTAAACCAATAGAAGAAGAATGGGTCAAAGAGGTTGAGGCAAGAGGATTTCCTGCAAGGGAACTATATAAATTTATAAAGGATATGACCAAATAATTTTTGGATTAAGACAATTAAGACGATTATATTAATAAGTCAACTTCCCCTTGCCCTTTTTAGTGAAAGGGCAAGGGGAAATAAAAAAGAAATTTATGTTTAATCGAATTAAAAAAATCATAGAAAGCCTGGCTATAAGACTTACATGGTTTGGCAGTGTTGCTTTAAGCCTTATGATCCTATTTGTGGTTACAAATGTGTTATCTCGATTTATATTTAAAAAGCCACTTCCAGGTACAATTGAAGTTATTGAACTTGTAACAGTTTTGATAGCTTTTTTTTCAGTAGGTTATACAGAGGTTAGAAGAAGCCATATATATGTTGAGCTTGTGATATCTAAATTGCCGAGAAAAGTGAGGTCTATAGTGGGAAGCATTATGTACCTGATTTGCACTGCCTTCTTTGGTGTATTGGGTTTTGAAGCATGGAGATTAGGACGTTCATATCTTACACCAACTTTAAGGGATACCTATGTGCTTCACATTCCAATTGCTCCATTTATATTTGTAATAGCCTTTGGGAGTTTTGTCTTAGCCCTTGTGACATTGTTACATATTTTTCATCCTTTGCCAGATGATAGTAAAAAAGAGGAAGTAACCGCATGACCCCTCTTGAGATTGGTATAGCAGGAGGAATAATACTCTTCGTTTTAATAGCCTTAGGATTGCCTATAGGTGTTTCAATGGGAGCTATTGGAGTTGTTGGCCTTGCCCTAATCACAAATATCGATGCAGCTTTAAGCAGACTTGCTCAAACTGCCTATAGTATGACAGCAAATTATATTACTGCTGTTATTCCACTATTTGTCATTATGGGTGAATTTGCTTTTGTCTCTGGATTAACTAAAGAAGCTTACGCAGCTACCTATAAATGGTTAGGGAGACTTCCAGGGGGGCTTGCCATGGCAACAATTGGTGGATGTGCAGGTTTTGCTGCAGTTTGTGGTTCAAGCGAGGCAACCGCACTTACTATTGGCTCATTTGCCCTACCTGAAATGAGACAACATCGATACGATCCACGACTTGCTTTAGGTTCAATTGCTGCTGGTGGAACATTGGGTATATTAATTCCTCCCAGTATGGCTTTTGTCCTTTATGGACTGATTACAGAACAGTCCATAGGTAAACTTTTTTTGGCTGGCGTATTTCCAGGGATACTTCTTGCATCTTTATTTTTGATTACGATTTATATTCTTACCAAAATAAATCCCTCATATGGACCCCCTGGAGGAAAGACAAGTTTCAGAGAGAAGTTAACTGCCTTTAAGGATGTATGGGGAGTTTTGATATTGTTTATCGTTGTTATGGGAGGTATTTATGGCGGAGTTTTAACACCAACAGAGGCCGCAGCTGCAGGTGCATTCTCAGCATTTCTTATAGCTCTTTTTAGAAGGAAACTGAATAAGAAGAATTTAGTTTCATCATTCATGAATACTCTTAGGGTAACGGGCTTTGTTTTTGTGATCATCATAGGAGCTGTCTTATTCGGTTATTTAATGGCGGCAAGTGGTGTTAGTATAGCACTTGCAAATTTTGTTTCAGGACTTCCTGTGTCTTCACTTGGGATTTTAATTTCGATTCTTGTATTATATCTCATTCTTGGCTGTCTTATGGATGCCTTTGCCATGGTTCTCGTAACAATGCCAATTCTATATCCTGTTATTATCAATTTGGGCTATGATCCTATTTGGTTTGGGGTTTTGATAGTAATTATGATGGAGATGGGGATGATCACCCCTCCCATAGGAATGAATGTTTTTGTTCTGAGAGGAATTTCAAGAGATATACCAATGTATATGATTTTCGAAGGGGCTTTGCCATTTGTTATTTCTATGGCTATATGTGTGGCGATATTGATTGCATTTCCGGACATAGCACTATTTCTCCCTAATGCGATGAAGAGGTGATTTAAAGTGGTTTTAAAATAAAATTAAAAGGAGGTTTTCATATGGTTCCAATAGGTGTTCCTGATAAGTGGGATTATGAATCAGATATTATTGTTGTAGGCGCAGGCACAGCAGGACTGCCAGCTGCCTGGGTAGCAGCAGATAAAGGGGCAAAGGTCTGTGTGCTTGAGCTCTTACCCTACGCAGCTCCAAGCCTTTCTCTTATCAATGTAGGACCTGCATTTGCAGGTACAGATGTCCAGAAAGAACTTGGAATTGATGATTCTCCAGAAGATTACTACAAGGATGGTGTTGAATTGGCCAAAGGTGATCCTGAATTGTGGAGGGTTTTTGCTGATAATCAACTTGAAACATATTATTGGTGTCAACAGATTGGAATGGGATTTGGGAAAGAACTTTTTGCTCCTCCAGCACATCGCAAGAAAAGAGGAATTTGGAAAAAAGGAACAGAGATGACGAGGGTTCTTGAAAAAGCTGCTAAAGAGAAAGGGGTAGAGATTTTATTTTCTCACAGAGCAGAAAGACTAATTGTGGATCCGCCAACTCGAAGGGTCTTAGGTCTAAAAGTGAAAGTAAAGGATAAGGAGGAAAAATATTTTAAAGCCAAAAAAGCAGTCATTCTTACGACAGGTGGATTTGGTAGAAACCCTGAGCTTGTTGCTGAATATGGCCCAGAATTTGTAAATTGGCTTCCTACGATGGCTCATGGTCATCTTGGGGATGGCTTAAAGATGGCATTGGAACATGGCGCAGGCACATCTCATATAGGGCATGCAGTATGTGGAAGTTTCGCAGTAGATGTAGATTCGAGATCTGGAGTCATGGACTTTGTGGGTTATGCAGGAGGAATATTTGTAAATATTCATGGAAAAAGATTTGCGGATGAGGGCATGAGAGAGAAATTTTATGGTTTGGTTTCAGAGGAAGGAATGAGGCAACCTGGTCATATCTGGTTTGCCATCATTGATGATAAAATTATGAAGACGACACTTAGGCATCATATGCTTCATAAGGCTAAACCAGTTCAGGCTGATACTATTGAAGAGCTTGCGGAGAAATTGGGAATAAATCCTTCAGGATTGAAGGCCACCATTGAAAAATATAATCATGATCTCGATACCCTTGGATATGATTCAGAATTTGGAAGAACAACACTCGAAGGATGTGAGGGAAAACCAATAAAAATAGATACCCCACCCTTTTATGGATACAAATGCACAGGTGCAACCTCTTCTTTTAAGGGTGGATTAAAGATAAATACGAAGATGCAGGTATTAAATCAATATGGAGAGGTGATACCAAGCCTATATGCAGCAGGAGAGTTAACTGGTGGGCTCTGGGGAAATGATGGGACCTATCTGCCATGCACAATGGTAACTGCAGCCATGGTATTTGGCAGACTGGCAGCTATGAATGCTGTGAAAGAACCATCTTGGTTGTAAACAAAGGTCTATAGAATGGAATTTTTTAAATCCTTGTTTCCAGAAATTACTTGTATGAAGGAGATAATGAACCAGGATGAATTAGTCTGCTGGGAGTTATATGATGAAGGGGGTAAGCTCATCGGTTATGCATTTATTAAAGATATCCCTGAGGCAATAGAAAACATTCCTGGAATGGAGGAAATGGATCGATATCGAGTTTATGGAATTATCGATCCAATCGACTATAAGATAATTCATGTTGATATAACACTTCACCCTGAGATGAAAAAAGAACCATGGAGTGAGGAACTTGTTGGAGAGAATTTTGAGAAAAAATTTATAGGCCTAAGGTGTGAGGAGATAAGTCTCTATCCAGATGGAAAGATTGATGCCATAGCCGATGCCACCCTTTCATCAACCTGGCTTACAGATGGAATTAGGGGAAAAATAGAAGAGATAATTAAGAATACTAAACGAAAGTAATTTTTAATTAAAATTTTGCTTCCTCCAGAGGATGAAAAATTATAACTCACTATTCCTTTTTGGAAAAAGGGAATGGTGAGTAAAGAAGTTATTTTTAGGCAGCATAAATGTATTATGAGATAAAGGATGTAAGGAATATTTTAGGGACATTCGTTTCAATTAAAATTTTTCATGAAGATAAAGAAGAAGGAGTAAATGCAATAAGGGAAGCCTTTATTGAGATATATAGGATTCAGGCGCTGATGAGTATTTATGACCAAGATAGTGAAGTTTACAAACTTAATCGAAATGGCTTTGTTGAAGATTTAAGTGAAGAAACAAGGTATGTGATTGAAAGGGCAATATATTATTCTGAATTAAGCCAAGGAAGGTTTGATATTACTATTTTACCTCTTTTAAAACTCTGGAACGAAAAGAGAATTAAAAATGAAATTCCAGAAGATGAAGAAATAAAGGAAGCACGTGAACTCGTTAATTTTAAGAATATTGTGATTGATAAGGATTCAATATACTTTAAAAAAGCTCAAATGTGTATAACGCTTGCTGCTATTGCAAAAGGATATGCTGTGGATAGGGCGATAGAGATTTTAAGGCGCCATTGTATAAAGCATGCCATAATAAATGCTGGTGGAGATATAAGGGCAATTGGTGGAAAAAATGGAGAGATACCTTGGAGGGTTGGAATTAGAGACCCGATAAATAAGGGGAAAATGATAACTTCAATTGAGATATTTGATAAAGCAATAGCCACAAGTGGAACTTATTATCGTCCATTTAATGATATGATTGATCCAAGAATAGGTAGGCCTGTTGAAGAGTTGATAAGTTCAACAGTAATTTCTGAAAAGGCCATCGATGCTGATATTCTATCCACTTTATTATTTATAACTGAAATAAGAGAATGTGAAGATGTTTTAAGGAGAATTGGTATAGTTAAAGGAATCTTTGTGACATCCAAAGGAGAGGTTTTTAATTTTCTATCTTGAATCATGAGTAAATAATTTTTATGGCTAAACAAATTAGTTATTTACCTCTTTCTCCATATAGGGTATTAGACCTTACAAATGAGATGGGATATTTCTGTGGAAAGATTCTGGCAGAGCTTGGTGCAGATGTTATAAAAATTGAACCTCCTGAAGGAGATAGTGGAAGGAATATAGGTCCATTCATAAATGACATTCCTAAGAAAGAGGGAAGTCTTTTTTTCTTGGCTTATAATACAAATAAAAGAAGTATAACTCTAAATATTGAAACTTCAGACGGTCGAGAGATTCTAAAAAGGTTAGTCAAAAAATCGGATTTTCTGATTGAATCATATCCGCCAGGATATATGAACAAATTCGGTTTGGGTTACGAAGATTTAAGAGAGATTAATTCACGTCTTATCATGGTTTCAATAACTCCATTTGGTCAAACAGGTCCTCGAAAAGATTGGAAGGCTTCTGATATTGTACTCATTGCCATGGGAGGATTATCACATATTACAGGGAGTCCTGATCGACCTCCTGCAAGGGTTTGTATAGACCAAGCTCATCTTATGGGTGGGGCTCAAGCTGCAATGGGAGCAATGATTGCCCATTACTACCGACAATCAACAGGAAGAGGTCAGCACGTGGATGTATCAATTCAAGAAAGTGTTGTTCTTTCTGCCCTTACCGTTCCACAGGCATGGGATCTTGAACGATTTATATGGCCGAGGGTAGGGGGTTATCTTCCCCGTTCTGGAAAACGTGTAAGATGTTTATGGCCATGTAAAGATGGCTACGTAGCTTGGAGGATTTTTGGAGGTGGACTTGGGGTTAAAACAAGGGCATTGGTTGAATGGATGGAGAGTGAGGGTAAAGCTGAGGATCTTAGCAAAGTTGAATGGGAAAAGATGGATTATCTTTCGGTATCTCCAGAGGAATTTGACCATTGGCAAGAGGTTTTTGGAAGATTTTTTAAAACCCATACAAAGGAAGAGCTTTGTAAAGAAGCCTTGTCCAGAGGAATAGTTCTTTTTCCTGTTAGTACACCAAAGGATTTAATCGAGGACAATCAGCTTATCTATAGGGAATATTGGAAAGAGGTTGAGTATCCAGGTTTGGAGTTTCCTATAAAATATCCAGGCCCTTTATTTAAATCCTCAGAGTTTTCATTTGAGATTAGGCGGGCCCCATTGATTGGCGAACATAATCTTGAAATCTATGAAGAAGAATTAGGATTTTCAAAAGAAGAGCTCGCCATTTTGAAACATAATCGTGTAATTTAAATTTTTAAATAGGTAAGAAAATGGATGAAAAACAGGCATTAGAAGATTTAAAGATAGCAGATTTCTCTTGGTATATAGCAGGACCAAGTATCTCCATGTGGCTTGCTCATCATGGAGCCCAGGTAATACGAATAGAATCAATAACTAAACCAGACGAGTTAAGGGGCATTGAACCATTTAAGGACGGAATAGCAGGGATTAATAGAAGTGGATGTTATGCAAACTATAATAGTAATAAATATGGTATGGCTCTCAATCTTAATCATCCAAAAGGTGTAGATGTTGCAAAGAGGATTATAAAATGGGCTGATATTGTTGTTGAAAATTTTACCCCAGGGACAATGAAGAGGAAATGGGGACTTGGGTATGAAGAAATAAAGAAATTTAAACCAGATATTATCATGGTTAGTTCAAGTCCATTGGGGCAAACAGGTCCTGAGGCTCAACAGGCAGGTTTCGGACTCGAACTTGTGAGTCGAGGTGGATTTACACATTTTGTTGGATGGCCTGATCAAGATGTTGTAGGTGTTGGTTATCCATATACTGACACTATTACACCCCCAATTGCAGTGATAGCCATCTTAGCTGCCCTTGATTATCGCCAACGAACAGGAAAAGGACAATATATCGATCTTTCACAGCATGAAGTCGCAGTTCAACACCTCACACCTGCTATTTTAGAATTTACCGTAAATGGTAGAGAAGGTCAACGGTGTGGTAATCGACATCCATATGCCGCTCCCCACGGGGTTTATAGATGTGCTGGGGAAGATCGTTGGTGTGCCATTTCAGTTTTTAATGATAGTGAGTGGGAAGCCTTATGTAAAGTGATGGGCCGGAATGATTTGGTCATCGATCCGAGATTTTCTACTTTTCTTTCAAGAAAGAGAAATGAAGAAGAATTGGATAGAATAATTGAAAACTGGACTATGAATCTTATGGCTGAAGAACTCATGAACCGATTGCAAGAAGCAGGAATCTCTGCTGGCGTTGTTCAAAATGGAAAAGACCTAATAGAAGATCCACAACTTGAGCATCGCCATCATTTCTGGTATCTAAAACATCCTGAGATGGGAATTTGTGCTTATGATGGACCTCCTTTCAAGCTTTCTGAAACTCCTGGTAGATTGACAATGCCTGCTCCCTGTCTTGGTGAACACACAGAATACGTGTGTACAAAGATTCTTGGAATGTCTGATGAGGAATTTATTGAACTTTTGACAGATGGAGTATTTGAATAGATAAGAGAAGCCATTTCTGATGGCTAAAAATAAAAAAGAAAAGGAGTGAGAATATGGCTAATTTGGTTCCCTTTAAAAATGGAGTCTTTACTACACCACTTCAACCCCTTGAGAATATTCGTCTCAAGGGTGTTAAATGTCTTTCTTGTGGGTCTTTAGCATTAGGTGAAAGGGAGTATTGTATTAATTGCACAAGCAAAGACCTGGAACCCCACATCTTTAGTAAATATGGTAAGATTTACTCTTACACAATAATTCGTCATGCTCCACCTCCTCCCTATCCACAGGAATCCTTCAAACCATTTCCTGTTGCTTGGGTGGAATTGGAAGATGGGCTATATATCATTTCTGAAATTACTAATTGTGGTCTTGATGAAATTGATTTCGACCTACCAGTTGAACTTGTGGTTGAAAAAGGTTGGACAGATGAGAATGGGAATGATGTTCTTATGTATAAATTTAAATTAATAAAAAAGTAAAGGAGGAAGCAATGGGAAACGAAGCAGTTGTAATAGGAATAGGTATTCATAAATTTGGAAGATTTCCTGAAAAAAGTGTAGAGGAACTTGGGAAATATGCTGTCGAAATGGCCCTTGCTGATGCAAATATAGGGTTTAAAGATGTTCAGGCAATGTTTCTTTCCAATAGTGGAAATTTATATCCTGGAATTGGACCAAAAGTGGCATTTATGTTTGGTAGAACTACAATACCTATAGTGAATGTTGAGGCTGCTTGCGCAGGTGGAGGAGCTTGTCTCAGAATGGCTCAGATGGCTATAAAACAAGGCGAATATGATATTGTCTTGGCTGTAGGTGTTGAAAAACAACCTCGAGGTTTTCTTGCCCCAGCAATTTCTGGATATGAGCATTGGCAGGCTATGTCTGGACTCGATGAGAATCCAATGTATTGGGCAATGAAAGCGCGACTTCATATGAAAAAATATGGCACAACTATTGAGCAGATTGCACAGGTTTCTGTCAAAAATCATAAAAATGGGGCATTAAATCCAAATGCTATGTATCAAAAACCAATGACCTTAGAGGAGGTTTTAAATTCAAGGGTTGTATGTGATCCATTAACTTTATATATGTTTTGTGCCCCAAATGATGGAGCGGCTGCTGTTGTTCTTGCAAGCGAGAAAGTTGCAAGAAGGTACACAACAAAACCAGTCTTTTTAGCCGCTTGTGCTCACCGAATTAGCCCATATCCCGAATTGGATGTGGGAGGCTATTTTGGATACAATACAGGAAATAAGACTTCAACAACACTTGCGGCAATCGAGGCTTATGAGAAAGCAGGAATTGGTCCTGAGGATGTATCTTTGGCGGAGCTTCAAGATACTGATGCATCAGGAGAAATCATTTTTTCAGAAGAACTGCTTCTTTTTAAGGAAGGTGAGGGTGGTCCTGCTGTGAGTCAAGGATTAACAGAGTTAGATGGAAAACTTCCAATCAGCACAGATGGTGGAATTATATCTAAGGGAGAACCTGTTGGTGCTTCTGCATTAGGTCAGATCTATGAGGGAGTTCTTCAATTAAGAGGTATGGCAGGGCCAAGGCAGGTTAAAAATGCAAGAGTGGCTCTTTGTCATGTTAGGGGAGCATTGGGCCATGCTTGTGTAACTATTCTAAAGGTTTAAGGATGAAACATTCCCTTAATTGAGTGATTTCTATTTGAGTACCCAAATTACCTTTCCCCTAATTATGCTGGATAAACAAAGGATAATTCAATTTATATTTAAATATTGGGAAATTTTACTTGGGAGAGATTTCAAAAATCATTAAGGAGAAAGAGATGCCTTACGAAACACTGCTTTTTGAAAAAAAGGAGCAAATAGGAATTCTAACTTTTAACAGACCTGAAAAATTGAATGCATTTAATCGACAAGCCTTTAAGGATTTTATCGAAGCATTAGGAGAAATAGATAAAGATAATGAAGTAAGGGTCTTAATAATAACAGGTGCTGGCCGAGCATTTTCTGCAGGCTTAGATCTCGAGGAAGCACAGAAGGGGCCAGATAAAGATGCACTACAAATGGTTCCACTTCAGGGAACAGTGCCATGGATACCTCATATCATAAGGAATATGAGGAAACCTGTGATTGCATCTATTAATGGACATGCAGTAGGAGCTGGATTTACAATTGCTCTTTCCTGTGATATAAGAATCGCTTCCGAAGACGTGAAATTAGGGGCTGCCTTTGTTCGGGTTGGTTTAATGCCTGAGCTTGGTTCGACTTACACACTTCCTCGATTGATAGGAATTGCAAAAGCATGCGAATTGGTTTTTACAGGAAAGATGGTTGGGGCAGAGGAGGCAAAGGAGATTGGTTTAGTGAATCAAATAGTTCCGAGGGATAGGCTAATGGAAGAGACAATGAAAATGGCTACTGAGATAGCTCAAGCAGCTCCTATTCCACTTCAACTTGCAAAAAAAGCACTTTATCAAGGATTAGATTCAGATCTAATTGCTCAAATTCATTTTGAACAATTGGGCCAGAGTACTTGCTTCAAATCTGATGATTTTAAAGAGGGAATAAGGGCGTTTATTGAAAAACGGAAGCCTGTATTCAAAGGCAAATAAAAATAGATATCTTAAAGAGAAAAAGATTTATGGTATTTGAGACAATCTCATTTGAAAAGAAGGCCAATATATTAATCATTAGTATTCTTGGATCAAAAAAAGACCCTGAAAGATTATCAAGACTTTCATCAGAGCTTGAGGAGTTGCGAAATGAAATCCTACTTGACCAAGAAATTAGGGTAATTCTTTTAACAGGAACTGAAGAGGGGGCATTTGTATTCCCGGTTTTAATTGAAGATTTTGAAGAAAAAACTCCTGAATATTTACCAGAGAAATTTTTTTCTATTTCTGCTCCAATCTCAAAAATCGAACAACCTGTAATTGCAGTTGTTCCTGGAGATGCTATAGGGCAAGGCCTTGAGATGATTCTTTCTTGTGATATAAGAATTGGTGTTCTGGGTTCCCATTATGGTTTACCACAGGTTAAGTCAGGCCTTATTCCGTGGGATGGAGGAACACAGAGATTGGCTCGATTGATTGGAAAGGCTAAGGCCCTTGAGATGATTCTTACAGGAGAGGCGATAGATGCCCAAGAGGCCTTTAGAATTGGTCTGATTAATAAAGTTGTAGCTAAAGAAGAATTAATGAAAGCTGCAATGGAGATAGCCACCAAAATGGCATCTATGGCACCTATCTCACTTAGATATATAAAAGAAGCAATCTATAAAGGAATGGATATGACACTTGAGCAAGGACTAAGGCTTGAGGCAGACCTTTATCTTCTGATTCATACTACCAAAGATCGAGAGGAAGGGATAAAGGCTTTTCGACAGAAACGTTCTCCAAAATTTGAGGGGAAATGAGGTGGATGGTTATAAGACACTGATCTATGAAAAATTTAATGGAATAGGTTCTATTACTTTGAATAGGCCTGATTTTTTAAATGTATACAATATTCAGATGCGGGATGAGCTTTATGAGGTTTTAGGTGCTATAAATGAAGATCAAGAAATAAAGGTTGTAATATTTAAGGGAGCTGGAGAAAAGGCTTTCTGTGCAGGAGCTGATTTAAGTGAATTTTTAACCGCACCATCACCTGTCGTGGCCAGGCAGGTGAGGTTTGGTAGAGATATCTGGAAAGTTTTTCTTAGTCTTCAAGTTCCTCTAATTGCAGCCCTTCATGGATTTGTTCTTGGCTCGGGTATTGAAATAGCTCTTTGTTGTGACATTCGTATTGCTTCAATGGATGTAAGATTTGGTTTACCAGAACCTGCGCTTGGTATTATTCCAGCTGCAGGTGCCACTCAAACCCTTCCAAGAGTTATAGGGAGAGTAAACTCATTAGAGATGCTTTTTACAAACCGATGGTTAAATGGAGATGAGGCATTAAGAGTTGGACTTGTTAATAAGATTGTTCCTAAATCAGAGCTTATTGAGGCGGCTTTTGATATGGCAAAAAAGATTGCTTCATATCCTCAATTTACAGTTAGAAAAGCTAAAGAAGCAATATTGAGAGGAATTGATTTAACTTTACCCCAAGCATTAGAATTAGAGAGAAGATTATTTCTTGAAGTTCTGTGGGCTAAAAAGGGAGGATATGGCAAGGAATGAATACATTGGATTTTTTGAGTATTGCGAAGGATATTTGTCCAGAAAGACCAAGTATTGTCTTTGAAGGGAAAAGGTGGACTTACGAAGAGCTTGACAGAAGGACAAATCAATTAGCTCGAGGTTTAATGGGTTTAGGAGTAAAAAAAGGTGACTCCATAGGAATCTTGGAGGTGAATTGTAATGAATATATTGAATCCTATTTTGGTGTAACCAAATTGGGAGCTTTATTTGTTCCTCTAAATTTTAGGGCAAAGGCTGAAGAATTAACCTATATGATTAATCATGCAGAGATTAAAGTTCTTTTTATAGGAAGTAGATATTTAGAGCTTCTTAAAGAGATTAGGCATAATTGTCAAGGGTTAAAGGAATGTATATTTATAGGGAAGTCTAATGGAAATTTTATCAACTATGAAGATCTAATAAATTCGGTTTCTTCGGGGGATATTTTAGGAGAGGCAGACGAGGAGGATATAACAATCATCATGTATACATCGGGCACTACAGGTAGGCCAAAGGCTGTTCCTCTTAGACACCATGCATTTGTAAGTTATGTTCTTGAAAACGTTGAGCCTGCAAGTCCAGAAATAGAGGAGAGAAATCTTCTTTCTGTTCCTTTTTATCATGTAGCTGGATTCCAATCAATGTTGAGCTCGATTTATGGGGGTAGGACGATAGTTCTAATGAGGCAGTTTGATGTGGATGAATGGTTTAGGACAGTTGAAATGGAGAAGGTAAATCGCTCAATGCTTGTTCCGACGATGCTAAAAAGAATTATTGATCATCCAGATTTTGGGAAATACAACTTATCAAGTCTTAAGGTGATAACTTATGGAGCAGCTCCTATGCCATTTGATGTGATTACTAAAGCCATCAAGATGCTTCCTTGGGTGAGATTCATCAATGCTTTTGGTCAGACAGAGACTGCATCCACAATTACTGCCCTTGGGCCAGAGGATCATATTATTGAAGGAACAGAGGAAGAGAGAGAGAAGAAACTTAAGCGATTAACCTCATCAATTGGTAAGCCATTACCTGATGTAGAGATAAAGATTGTAGATGAGGAGGGAAACCCCCTTCCTCCAAATCAGACAGGAGAGATATGGGCAAGAGGGCCAAGAGTGATGACTGGTTATTGGAAAGATGAGCAAAAAACGGCAGAAACTATTACCCCTGATGGATGGCTGAGGACTGGGGATATGGGTTGGATGGATGAAGAAGGATATATTTATCTTGCTGGAAGGGCTGACGATATGATAATTAGGGGAGGTGAGAATATCTCTCCCGAGGAAGTGGAGGATGTTATAGAATCTCATCCTAAAGTTGAGGAAGCTGCGGTCATTGGGGTTCCAGATCCAGAATGGGGTCAAGAGCCAAGAGCTATTGTGGTTGTGAAAAGAGGTGAGACGGTTACATCTGAAGAGATTATAGAGTATTGTAGATTGAGATTAGCTGGATTTAAAAGGCCAAGATCAGTAATTTTCGTTCCGTCTCTTCCAAGAAATCCGATGGGAAAAGTGCTTAGGAAGAAGCTTCGAGAAGAGTATGGAATGCCTTAATCATTTTATATTAAAGGAGGAAAAAATGGCTAATCAGGTTGGTAAAAGGTATGTATGTAAAAAGTGTGGTGCTGAATATATTGTTACTCGAGCAGGTGCGGGGACACTGTGTTGTTGCGGTCAACCAATGGAGTTAAAGAAGTAAATTAATCAATGATCAGGCCTTTAAGGCAACAGGAGGTGAAAATAGATGAGTCAGCTCGGGAAAAGGTATCGGTGTTCAATTTGTGGAACCGAGATCCTTTGCACTAAAGCAGGAGAAGGCCAACCCGTTTGCTGTGACAAGGAGATGGAGATACAGGAACCAAGACCCCTACCTTCATCAGATTAATAAATATATTCCACTAAATTTTTGAACCCATTATTTATTGATAAATTTAAAAAATGGTTTTTCATACTCTAACTATTACTAAAATCTATAAAAAGTCATTAGATTTAAAACAAATGGATAGAGAAGAAATCGGTTGGAATAGTCTTAGTAGAATTCGGATCCTTGATTTTACTGATGAGACAGCAAGCTTTTGCTCCAAGCTTTTGGCTGATATTGGGGCAAAAGTGATTAAGGTTGAAAGGCCCAAAGGAGATCGGTCAAGAAGAATAGGACCTTTTTTTAAAAAAGTTCCTTCCCAAGAAGAAAGTCTTTTTTTCTGGTATCATAATACTAATAAGGAAGGAATCACTCTCAATATAGAAAAAGAAGAAGGGAGAAATATTCTTCTTAAACTTTTACAAAGATTTGATGTTTTTATAGAATCGTATCCTCCAGGCTATCTCGAAAGACTGGGTTTGGGATATAAATCTTTAAGCAACATAAATCCAAAAATTATCATGATTTCTATAACTCCATTCGGAAAAGGAGGCCCAAGAAGCCATTATAAATCGTCAGACCTTATTGTTTCTGCATTTGGCGGACAGATGGCTATATCTGGATTTCCAAAAAAGACTCCATTAAAACCCTATGGCGAGCAGTCTTTTTATCTGGGCTCTCTGTATGGGGCAATCGCAGTACTTCTTGCACTCATAAAGAGAGAAAAGACAGGAAAAGGGGATCATATCGATATTTCCATCCAAGAGGCAATTGTATCCACTCTTGATCAGGTATTGGTGAGGTATTTTTCAGAAAAGATGATTTGCCAAAGAAGAGGTGGTATCTCAGGGAATTATAGTTGGTGCATTTTACCTTGTAAAGATGGGCATATCCTTATCACACCTTTTTATCAATGGGATACTTTAATTGAGTGGATGGATTCTGAGGGTATGGCAGAAGATTTGAAAGAGGATAGGTGGAAAGATGAGATTTATCGTATTGATCACTTTGATCATATATTTGAAGTAATAAGTCGCTGGACCCTTACCCATACAAAAGGAGAGCTATTTGAAATAGCTCAACTTATGCGACTTCCATGGGCTCCTATTTTTTCTCCAAATGAAGCCATAAAAATTCCTCAATTAAAAGAAAGAAAGTTTTTTATAAATGTCTATCACCCTGAAATTAAAGCCGACCTTTACTATCCAGGTTCCCCTTACCAAATAAATGGCACTTCCATGAGTGGGAAAAAGCGTGCACCTTTTATTGGAGAGAATAATTTTAAATTTTATAATGAGGAGCTTGGGCTTTCTGAAAAAGAAATTAAAAGACTTTCCTCTTTAGGAGTAATATAAAAATCCATGGATAGTAGAATTTTGAAAGGAATACGAATCCTTGACTTTACATGGATGCTTGCCGGACCATTCGCAACTAGAATCCTTGCAGACTTTGGAGCAGAGGTAATAAAGGTTCAATCTAAAAAAATAGCAAAGGGTATGGAATCAAACCTTACTTGGTATTTTAACCAATGGAATCGAAATAAACTTGGGATCACTCTTGATATGAATTTTCCTGAAGCAAGGGATATTGCTATGAGATTGGTGAAAGTGAGTGATGTAGTGATTGAAAACTTTTCCCCTCGGGTAATCTCCAACTGGGGGTTCGAATATGAAAGGATAAAGGAAATAAAGCCTGATATTATAATGGTTAGTATCTCTGCAATGGGCAGAAATGGATCATGGCGAGATTTGATAGGATTTGGAACAACACTTCAATCCCTTTCCGGAATTACTTATCTTACCTCTTTTGAGAAGGAATGCCCACTTGGAATTGGCTACCCTTATGTAGATTCAATCATTGGGTTATACGCTACATTTGCCATATTAAGTGCCTTAGAGAATAGAAAACATACGGGAAAGGGGCAATATATTGATCTTTCTGGGTTTGAAGCATCAATGACGTTATTAGGGCCGACTCTTTTAGATATTCTTTTGAATCAAACAGAAGTTTTTCCTCAAGGGAATCGTTCCAATGATATTGAGGGAGCTCCATATGGTTGTTATAAATGTATGGAAGAAGATAGATGGTGCGTAATAGCTATAAATGATGAAGATCAATGGAGAGCTCTTTCAAGAGTTATGGGTGATCCCCCATGGACAAGAGAGGAACGTTTTTCAACTCTTTTGAAGAGAAAAGAAAACTCGCGAGAACTTGACGAACTTTTAACTAAATGGACATCTACTCACAAGGCAGAAGAAATTGTAAATCTCCTTCAAAGAGAAGGGATTCCATCAGGTGTTGTGCAAAATGCTCATGATATAGCCAATGATCCACATTTAAGGGAAAGAGGCTTTTTTGTATCATTAAAGCATCCAATACTTGGTGATTTGATTACAGATCGTCAGCCAATAGTATTTGAGCGAGATGCTCCAAAAATCAGAAAACCAGCTCCATTGCTTGGAGAAGATAATCGGTATGTCTTTGTTGAATTACTTGGATTGGAAGAAGATAAATTTAAAGAATATATCGAGAAAGGTATTATTGGATGATTCTTAAAATTTATTACTTTTCCAAACAATCTTACCATTGATAATGGTCATTTCAACGTTAATGTCCTTAATTTCTTCTGAAGGAACATTTGTGGGATCATTACTTAAGACAACGATGTCTGCCACCTTACCGGGAGTAATTGAGCCTCTGTAACTCTCTTCAAAAGATAACCAAGCAGGGGATTTAGTATATATTTTTAATGCCTCAAAAGGAGAAATTTTTTCTTCGGGCAAAAGAGTATCGCCTGTTATGGTTTTACGTGTTACTACAGAATAGATTCCAATAAGTGGATTTGGATTGACCAGAGGAGAATCAGAGCTTCCAACCAATTTGACACCATTTCTTCTCAGAGAAGAAAATGGATAAATATATTTTAATTGTTCGATTGGTACTGTATTGAGATATCTTTCTCCATTGTAATAAATAAATGAGGGATGACTCACAACTGTTATACCTAAAGATGCTATTCGTTTGGCAAGTGATTGAGGACAAAGTGAACAGTGCTCAATACGATGTCTATGTCTCGAATTTGGAAATTTTTTTAATGCATATTCAATAGCAGAACAAGCAGCCTCGATAGCTTCTTCTTCGATTGCATGTAAGGAGACTTGATAGCCCCGTTTATGGATTTCAAGAACCATTTCGCAAAGTTCTTTAGGTTCTGGAAGTATCCTACCTGTAGTTTTATCAATAACAATCTTAACCCCTTTAATATTAATTTGAGAATCCATTTCTAATTGAGATCCATTAATATCCTTAAATCCTTTCCATCCAAACATCATTGAAAGATGCGGATTAAAGAGTTTCATCTTCTTCCATTCTTTAAATATTTGCAATTGTTTAAGATTATTATATGGAGAAACATCTTGTATCGACGTTATACCTGAAGAAATAAGTTCATTGTTTACTGCCGAAATTCCTGATTTTAATTGGTCATCATTTAGTGAGGGAATTTTTTCAGATAAAAAAGAACCCATATGATAGAGTATTCCTGTTGGCTCGCCAGTGGTTAGATCTCTATCGATTAATCCATCGGGAGGGTCAGGAGTTTCTTTTGATATTCCGATAATTCTTAAAGCAAAACTATTTAAAATGTGGGCATTACCAGTTCTGTGAGATAGCTTAACAGGATGATTTGGGCTTACTTTATCAAGATCCCACCTGTTCGGATGTCTTTTTTCCTCAAGGTAAAATTCATTATATCCTTTCCCTCTTATCCATGTTCCTTCGGGTAAAGTTTGTGTAAATTTCTTTATCAAATAAAGAATATCAGAGATAGAACGAATTCCTTGGGAAGGTTCTAAATTGAGGACTAAACGTCTTTCGACCGAAGAGCAAAGATGGAAGTGGATATCGATAAATCCTGGAATAATAGTCATTCCTTTACAATTTATTAATTCAGTATCTTTTTTTATGAGTTGATTAAAATGATTATTACAGCCAATAGCAATAATTCTCGAATCTTTTATAGCCACAATTTCGGCTTTAGGGTAAAATGAATCCATAGTAATTATATTTGCATTATAGAAAATAATATCTGCCTTTTCTTCGGATATTTCTTTATTTGATTTAGTAAAGGAATTTGATGAATTCATAATATTCCTATCAAATTAAAACAGGTGCAAAAATCATTTGTCAACAGAGATTACAAAACTTTGAAAAATATGATAAATTTATTATGATTCTCAAAGAAGATTAAACAGAAAGGGAAGGAGGTAAGGTTCATGAAGATAAAGAAGTGTTTTTTGGGTTTAACTTTAATGATCTTTGTAATTTTAACAATTGGAATCACTCCACTTTTAGCAATCAATGGTAAAGCAAATTTAGCTACCCTTCGGGGACTTAAAGGTGTTGGTGTAATAATTGAAAACTTGCCTTCAGAAGTTGAAAAAGCAGGTCTACTTAAGAATCAGTTGCAGGTAGAGGTGGAATTTAAGCTTCGTTCAGCAGGAATAAAAGTTTTGACAAGAGAAGAGTGTGCTAAGACTCCAGGTGAACCTTACCTTTATATTAATATAAATATAAATACCTCAAAAACAGAAAGTAATCTTTATCCTTATACTGTTGACGCTATGTTGATACAAAAAGTTATGCTCGTAAGAGATCCTGATAATGTGAGTTATGCAGTAACATGGTCAATTGGAGGGGTAGGGTCAGTAGATAAAAGTATTCTTTCGAATCTTAGAGCTAATGTTGAAGAGGTTGTTGATAAATTTATAAACGCGTTTTTAAGTGAAAACCAGAGATGAGACATTAAATCTTATTGTTAAATTAATCTCATAAATTGGTATTCTATTTTTGAAAATATATATGAAAGACAAAATTTTGACTCCATTTTGACAAAAAGTCTTTTCTGATATAAACTTATCTCTTACTCATTTACTTTTCCCGAAAGGTGGAAGATTTAGATGAGGGATTTTATACGTTTCTGTATTGCAAAGGTATTATTAAAAGTTTATAAAAATATCTTCTAATTTCAAAGAGTTAGTTTTATTAATAGGAATATAACCCGAAAAAAGTACAATTCATAAATAGAAAATGCATGATATAATTTGGCACAAGTCTTGCTTAATTATTTTATAATAATGAATTTTGGAGAGGAAATATGAAAAATTATATAAAAATATTATTCATTATTATAGGTTTAGGAATTTTACTAACTTTGTTCGGGTGTTCTTCGTCTATAGTTATAAAGGAAGAACCTACAGTGTATAAACCAATACCAAAAGAACCCGGGCCTCCTCCATGGGCACCTGCTCATGGACGAAGGGCAAAATATCGTTATCACTATTACCCAGAATCATATGTTTACTTTGATATAGAGAGAAGGATATATTTTTATTTTTATGGTGATAAATGGTTGGCCTCGGTATCTCTCCCCTCTGGGATATATATAGATGTAAATAGTTACATAGTATTAGAAATGGATGTAGCCGAGCCTTATCATTTTCATACAGAAGTTGTTAAACGCTATCCTCCTGGTCATCTTAAAAAGATAGAAAAAGGTAATGAGAAAAGAAAAGAAAAAGGTAAGGGTAAAGATTAAGTTATTTTAAAATATAAAATGGAATCTATTATACTCGAATTACAAAGAGATGCATTGGATAGGTCGATCCTTGTTCCTGATTTACTAAGAAAAGCTTTTCTTATTGCTCACAAACTTAATATTTCTGAATTTAAAGTTTGGACTAATAGGGAATTAAATGGATATGAAAATGTAGAAGAGGTTCCAGATTATCGTGTAGTTCAAGGGATAATTAAGGCCTGGAAGCCATTTAAGGGATGGCAACCTGTAATATTCTCTGATGAGAAAGTTCAAAAAACTTTATCGATTAAACGCTTCCTTCATTCTATTTCTGAAATAGAAACTATGATTAACAGAGATAAAAAAGAATTTATTCATATGCCATTTCCCCCAAGTATTGGAAAGCAATTACAAGAGGCCATTGGTTTTGAAACCCAAGTTACACTTATGGTACCAATCTCCAGCTTGGTTCGTATTACTGATACTGTAAGAACTATTATCCTCAATTGGTCACTTAAATTAGAAGAGGATGGTATAATTGGTGAAGGATTATCTTTTACACCATTAGAAAAGGAGAAATCAAAACTTTTATCTTATTGTATCAATAACTTCTATCAGTCTATATTGTCAAATCACACAATTGATGAGCCAATAATGCATTAAGTGCCCTCCTTATTTTCTTCTTAATATATTTATTTGGTTTTTATCAATTTAAATTGGGCCTCCATTTCTCTATATAAACGAAAAATTTTTTTATTGACATTTTATATAAAAAAGATGTTAAATAGGCCTATAAGTTTTTGAATATTTTAGTTCTGGTTAAGCTGGGACCTTAAATATTGAAGGGATGGGGGTATGAGGGGTCCTAACCAGCCAAAACCAAAAAGCCCTTATAGTTATAATAGCCTTTTATAACAAAAGGTATTATTCTGTAGGGGTTTTTTTATTTTTATTTAAAAAATGATTAGAAAGAGAGGTTTGTGTGATGAGGAAGAAGAAAGGATTTTTTCAAATTAATATATTAAGTTTATTTTTTTTATGTATTTGTTTTTTACCTTCATTACTATTTGGACAGGATTTCGATAATATTGGTTTTAGGAGAGATGTGCCGGAGGAGATTAGGAAGGCTTTTCCGATGTGTGACGAATTTTTAGATGTGAAGTGGATAGATGAGAAAAGATATATCGGAAAGCTTAAGAGTGAAATTTACAGAGATGGGAAGAAAACTGGTACTGCTTATTTTCTTGCAAAGTTGGAAATTCCTAGTTCCGATGACATGCTTCGAAGGGGATATGATATTTTTTACGATATAACAAGAGACGATTATTATAGTAAAGATTTTGAAAATTTTCTAAGTGATGCAGAATATTTTTATGAGAAGGGTTACTTCATTATGAAGGCCCAAAAGGGTGGGATAGTCAAGGAGTTTGTTAGTAATATGATACCTTTTTATTCAATACCTAGTCGTATTTCATCCTATCGGGGGTCTTCAAGAATTTCTTTTTCTGATTTTTCCAAGACAATCTGCGTGTCATATCCTGTTGAATCATATGCATTTATAGTTGAGACAAAAAAACCTTTTATAAAGAGTGATCTTTCCGAGAGATTGGAAAAAAATTATAACTCCATATTAGCATTTGCAAACCAAAGGTGTGCTGAAATTGGTAAAAAATGTGACACAGAAGACATCAAATATTGTGATGCGATCGATGTGAACCTTGATGGCCAAGACGACTTTATCTTCTACTTTAATCCTGTATCAAATGGTACCATAGGGACAGCAATAAGATACATATATTTATCGCAAAAAGGAAAATATTCCTTTCGTCCTATAGAATGGTGCTTTGGTGAGAAGTATCGTGGATATCATAAAAGAATTTACTATGTAAATAATAAAAAAGAAGTTTTATTTGTAACTTGTAATTTAACGGAAATGATGAGAGGAGGGGATGAATATGGCAAGCATTAATTGGGGGAGAACAAACGATTTTATTGCAAGGGTACAGAGGGAATCCGACCAGTACTTTCGTGATCATGGAGGAAAAAGAGGAGATTACCGTGACTTTTTCAGAATTCTTGGAATAGCCGAAAATTCAGGCAGTTATGTAGACCCTATATCGCCGCATGTTGGGAAGTACCAAGTTGGAGAGGAAGTATTGAAAGATTTAGATTTTTTTAGAAGAGATGGGAGATTGCTTGGTATAAATGACATGGCTTCTTTGGGAGATGGAACGAATCCAAAAAGTAGAATTGCTCAGGAGATAATAGCTTTAAAGGAGTTTAGTGGGCTTAATTCTCCTTCTCCGAGTAAGTATTTACAAGTTAGGGGGGAGATAAAAAAGATTGATAGTGATTTGGATCTTAATAATTATATAGGTAAACAATATAGAGTTAAATTTTCTGATGGTGAGGAGAGGGTTGTATTATTTAATGAGGCATCGATATCAGCGGCTGCGCATAATTTAGGACCTGGTTCATTAGCTAAAATTTTATATCAAGTTATAAGGGGCGATACAATTAGTATCGATAATGCGGCTGATGCGAATGGTATAGCATTTACAGCGTATATGGAGTTATTTCAGGGATTTGATATTAGTCCTCTTATTAGGGCTAATACAATGGGAGAATATAATAGATTTTTGTTTGAGTTATTGAAAGACAATGGGCTTTCTGATTTTTATATTAACAATTATTGGGAGAGATTTCAGATAAGTAGTTTATTACCTATATTTGTGGGGCTTTTTAGGAATGCTGAGGCTGCGGAGCCGCCAAGGGTTGGGATACCTATAGTTTTGGATTTGGATGGGGATGGAGTAGAGACTATAGGGATTAATGGAGGGGCTTATTTTGATCATGATTCAAATGGGTTTTCAGAGAAGACAGGATGGGTATCTT